>Ga0105239_10000020_pt1 | contig 264435 bp, 208 predicted proteins | sample KBSC44metaG_FD_92761 | JGI IMG/M metagenome (GOLD analysis project Ga0105239, IMG submission 92761) | Corn rhizosphere microbial communities from Kellogg Biological Station, Michigan, USA - KBS C4-4 metaG | ecosystem: Host-associated > Plants > Roots > Rhizosphere > Soil | place: Michigan...
CCGCCCTCCGGGCCGGCTTCGCCGTTCGCATGCGCTGCGCGCAAGCGTGGGCCAGCAAAGAGAAAGTGACTCGGACGCCGGCAGGCGTTCGAAACGCCCGCTGCGTAAGCGGCCAGGTCGCCCAAGCGCCCAGGCAAGAACGAGGCACCGACGAAACCGGCTTGTCGCGACTAAAGTCGCTCCTACAAGATAGGTGGGTAACAGTGAAACGCCTGCTGCGTAAGCGGCCAGGTCGTCCGAACACTCAGGCAAGAGCCAAGCCGTGACGCCACTGGGTTCCGGCCTACGCCGGAATGACGAAATAGGAGACGTAGCGGCTTCCCTAACCCGTACGGCTAAAATCCCAGCATGAGCGCCGCACGCAAAACAGCCATCACCCTGGGCATGATCTGGACATCACCCAACACGATGCTCGGCATCGTCATCGGCTGCATTGGTTTCTTGTTCGGCGCAGACGTCCAATGGCGCCGCAAAGAACTCGCCCTGGTCTTCAGGCATTTACCCTGGGCCCCAGGAGGCGCACTCACACTGGGTAACGTCATCCTCTACACGGGCAACGAACTGGACAGCCCCTGTCACACCTACGCGCATCGCGCGGGGATGGGATCCGAGCCTGCGATTTCCCTGGCCGATCACGAGCGCGCGCACGTATATCAATATCTCGCACTCGGTCCCCTGTTCCTGCCGATTTACTTGCTATGCGGCGGCGTAAGCGTACGCAACCGATTCGAACGCGCGGCCGATCGTTACGCGCGTACAGGGCATGGCTGGTGGCCGTGGGGTAAATGACAAACGCCGCGAATATCGCGGCGTTTGTCTTGAAACTTATTGACCTGTGGGCTTGGCTTCGGGGCGCGGCCGGTCGCCACCCTGTGGGGGACGATTGCCATTACCGCCAGGCGGCCTGCCACCATTCTGCGGTGGACGATTGCCGCCTCCTGGCGATGGCCGGTTTCCACCGCCGCCGGGAGGTCGATTGTCCCCGCCGGGCGGCGGCCGCTGACCATTGCCGGGCGGCGGGCGGTTGCCGCCGTTACCGGGTGGTGGCCGATGGCCGTTGCCCGGTGGTGGACGGTGACCACCGCCCGGCGGTCGATGACCATTCCCCGGTGGTGGTCGATGTCCGCCACCCCAGCCAGGATGAGGACGCGGCGGCGGGCGATGTATCGGTGGCCGCGGTGGCGGGCGATGCACGTAAGGGCGGCGATACCAGTAATCGCGCTGACGATAGAAGGGACGGTTGGCGTAGTAATTGCCCCAATACGTACCGATCACGAAGCTCACGATCGGCAAGCCGATGCGCGGACCGTAGTCTTCTACGTAGACGGTCTGGTTCTGATACAGGTATTGCAGGTAGCCTGCGGCGATCCAGCCGCGGTCCGGGCCAACGATGACATCGCACCATTCGTAACCCTGTATGCATCCCTGGATATCGACGCGGACACCGGCGGGAACGATGTTGATGGACGGATAACCGATATCCGGGCCGGCGCGCAGGTTGACGTTGGCGACGACGATACCTTCGGCGGCCTGCGCCCACGCGGGAAGCGCGAAAGCAAGTACGGCGGACACTAACCAAGCAAGGCGTTTCATCGAATAACTCCCGTGAATGAAAGGTGAAACGGGACCTTACTGCGTCGCTCACTTTGATCCTGTCACTGCCCGCTTGCAAGCGACCAGCCGTTACGACAACACCTTTTCATGTCCGAGCGCGTGTTGCGCCAATTGCCCTTGTACATCGTTGATGGATGCACGAATGCGTGCACTGAACACCGAATCTTCATGGTGTATCAACACCAGCCGTTCGGTAGCACGCGTCATCGCGACATACAGCAAACGCGCTTCCTCGGCTTCATCCTTGCCAGGCTTGGGCAGCGACCCCAGGCCGGGAATGATGACCATGGGAAACTCCAGGCCCTTGCTGGAATGCATGGTGATCAGCTTGACCGTATCGTCGACGACGAACAGCGCACTCTTGCCGTTGCGGTCGGCCAGTCGGCTGGGAATACCCACACGGTCCAAGGCCTCGTGCAGTTTTTCGCCTTCCCACAGATTGCGGAAGATCACCGCCATGTCCGAGTAGCGGCGGCCTTGCGCGTGCTCGTCGCGCAGGCAGTCGATGATCGCGCCGAGCTGATCGGCGGCGTGTTCGACACGGATCAATTCGGGTATCGCGCCGCGCCGTCCGGCGCTTTGCGGTTCGATCAGCGGTACGCCGTCGTCGTCATCGTCATGTTCGTCGAGCAACTCGTTGGCGAAGCGGCGCGCGACCGACAAGATCTCCATCGTGTTGCGATAGTTGATGCGCAGGATGGTCGTACGCCCCTGCGCCTGCACGCCGACACTCTTCCAGGTGAACTTGGGGCGATCCGTCTTGCCGTAGATGTTCTGCGCATCGTCGTAGAGCACCAACAGCGAGTTGGTATCCGGGTCGACCATCTGCACGATCAGGCGATACCAGTCCGGTTCGAAGTCGTGCCCTTCGTCGATCAGCACGGCACCATACTGAAAGCGCGGAATCTGCCCGCGCTCGACACCGGCCATCACACGCTCGACCATGCCTTCGAAATCATCATGCTTGGGCGGCAGTTCCACGTGGTAGGCCACCAGCATCTTTCGACACCACTTGTGGAAGTTATAGACCTGCACCTTGTCGCTCAGGCCGCGCTCGCCCATCAGCTGATCGAGCCGTGCGGCAAGCGTCTTGTTGTAGCAAAGCACGAGGATCGGTTTGGACAGGGAACGCGCCAGATGGATCGCGCGATAGCCCAGGATCATGGTCTTGCCCGAGCCGGCAACGCCATGAATGATCCGGTGCTCGTCGCCGATCGAACGCGCCAGCTGTTCCTGCTGTGCGTCCATCACCTTGATCAGGTCGGGAATCTCGACCGGCTTGCTGCTATTGGAGGTGCCGTTGGCGAAAAGACCGAACTGGCCTTCCCCCAGCTCGACGCGCAGCTCGGGGAACAGGTGCCAACGGATGCGATCGATCTGCGGCAAGGTCAGGGCGCAGGGAAAGACCTGGGGAAACATCGCCCACAGCTGTTCCTGAAACGTCTCGATATCCGCCGTCTCGTAGATTTCGTCGCGGCAGAGCACCAGATGGGAAGGCAGTACCTCGCCCAGTTGGGCCTCGTCGAACTGCTTGCGGCTGACATTGGCCAGCACCACGCCATAGGCCCAGGGCATGATCAGCTTGCCGGCATGCCGATGGCCCGGCGGATGGCGCAGCGCGGGGTCGCGCTCCAGTACCACGCCGATTTCCAGCGCGTACGCGCGCGCCTGCAGCAGCGGATTGGTCTCCTTGACCATGCCGCGGTCGGTCACCAGGGTGAACTGGGTGGTGTCGGCGTGGCGGATGGTATCGGGCTTCCAGTCCTTGATTTCCAGCACCAGCAGGCCGCGGCGCGGGTGAAACACGACGAAGTCCGGTCGGCGCTGCTTGAGTCCGATCGGCACGTCGTACCAGAGCAGATAGTCGTCCTCGAGCTTCTGCTCCAGGCGCTCGGAGAGGCGCTTCTCGCCGGCGGTCATGCGCGAAAGGCAGCTATTACGGCTTGGAATCAGTTTTGCCATCCGTGTGTCTCGCGCTGCCTCGTAGCCGACTATGGACCGATCTTAGAGCCTGCGGCGGGTGGTGGAGTAGTCCAAAGCCCATCACAAATCAGCAGGCTGGCCGCTGTTTACGACCAAAGAGCCCTCAAGTTACTGCGCTTGCGGCCGATAGCATAGTAAGGGTCCGCTAGGTCATGGGGCTCGCGAGGTGAACCTACGGAGCCTATGGCCATCGACCTGGCGTCCATTGCAGTACTGGGCGCGCTACAAGCCGGTTTGCTGGCGATCGTGCTGCTGGTCGCCACGCGCAGTTATGCCGGGGTCGCCAAGGCGAGCCTGCGCATACGCGGCTGGGCGCTGCTGTTCGAGGCCGCTGGCTGGTGGTTGTTGGGCCTGCGTGGCGTACTTGGCGACTGGTGGTCGATCGTCCTGGCCAATGGCCTGGTCCTGCTGTCGTATGCGCTGACAGTACGTGCATTGCGCATGCTGCTCGGCGCGCCTTCGCGACAGACCGTCGTGGTGCTTGTCAGCGCCGTATGCTGGTTGGCCATTGTCTGGTACGCGATGGTCGATCCCAACTACCGTGTGCGCGTGCTGTGGGCATCGGCGGCTATCGCGGTCGACGTGACCTTTCTGATCAAGCCGCTGCGTCATTGCCTGCGCAGACGCGGGTCCAACGCCGAGCGCGTCATGCTCGGCGTGCTGGCGATGTCCGCCGCGTTGCTTGCCTGGCGTATCGTCGATCTGCTGTTTGGGCATGCGCCACCTGGCGGTCTGTTGGACCGCACGCTGGTCAACACGATCTACATGATGCTCACCTCGATGCAGCCGACGTTCACCAGCATCGGCTTTCTGTTGATGTACAACGAAGCGATGCAGGCGGACCTGAAACGCGTCGCGCGCATCGATCCATTGACCGGTGTCAACAATCGCCTCGCATTGGCGGAGAAAGCCAGCAGCCTGCTCGATCGGTCACGACAGACCGGCCGGCCGTTTGCCGCACTGATGCTGGATGCGGATCACTTCAAGCGCATCAACGATCGATTCGGGCATGACGGTGGCGACAAGGTGCTGCTCACGCTGGTCGACAGCATCCGTGCGAGTCTGGGGCGACGCGATGTGATCGGTCGCGTCGGTGGCGAAGAGTTCGTGGTGCTCTCACCTGATGCCAGTCTGGGTGAGGCGCTGGTGCTGGGCGAGCGGATTCGTTTGGCGGTAGAAAACGCCCAGCTGTGGATCGAAGGCGAGGTTCAATCCTTGACTGTTTCGATCGGCGTGACCGTGTCGCAACCGGAAGACAACGAAACCGAGGCGATCCTGCGTCGAGCGGATATTGCGCTTTATGCGGCCAAGCGTGCGGGACGAAACCGCGTCATGTCCGCGGAAATTCATCAAGAGCACCTCAAGGATCCGATCGTGCGATTGATGCCTTGATCTCGTGAGGTGGAAACATCTCTCGAATTGACGGGTTCATCCCGATCAGATCGTCAAGGGCGCGCTTCGATATTGGGTTGCTACGTTGATGTGAAAGATACTACGGATTATTGCGGGAAAATGTGACATCATAGCGCCCGTTTTCCGGCAGGCAATGTATTGCGTGCCGTTAGGGATGAGTTTTTTCAGGATGAAACCGCATGAATGTTTGCGCGCGCTCCGCAGCGCTGATCTTTTTTTCCTTGCGGGCGTTATTTCCGCGCCTCTGCACGCACAGGCCATTTCTCCAACGGCTGAATTGCGAGAGCAGGTCGGTCTTCGCCAGCGCGTCCCTCTCCCGGATGCGGGCCTGTTCGGCGAGCAATTCAATCCCTTGACCGGCGAAATGACGCTGGAACAAACCGACGTTTCTCAGGAAACGAACGGATTGCCGCTTTCCCTGATGCGTAGTTTCACTCCTGGCTCCGCGGCTTTCGTGTCGGGCGCGGATGCATTGGGCGATTGGCAGTGGGAGTTGCCACGCATAACCACGTTCACCGTGCGCTACGACGACGGGCACGGCTGGCGTGTCGCAGGCGAGCAGCCTTATGCGCGATGCAGTGCATTCGGGGCGCCGCCGCTGTGGAACCTGGGCACTCGCCAAGCGAGGCGGCCCGACATGGGCGTTGCGCCTGTTTCCGGTCCGGCTCCGATAAAAGATCCCTTGTCCGATGGTGTGGTCGCGCCCGACGTGTGGTGGCACGGTTATCAACTGCGCGTTCCGTGGGCTTGGATCCGGCGCTCTTGTTGCTGGGCCAGTATTCGGTATTGCTGGTGCTGTTACAGACTACTCGGTTGAATCTGGATGGAATAATTATTGTGGAAACTAAAAAATACATATTAAAAAGAGGTGCGAAGTCGTTAGGATTTGGATTTCTTTCGTTTTCTTTGGCATTTATTAGTTACGTTTTTGTAATGGGTGTTGCCCCGACGGGACTTGATGCGGAAATTATTCGTGGAATTGGACTCGCTGTGACTTTGGGATACTTTAACTATCAAAAAAAAGAAAATTAAAATGCGAAGGATCAGGCCAATAAGTGGTGTCTGATGGCACGTACCACATCCATGCCGACCGGCTGGGCAGCAACGTGGTCATGACCGATGCGAACGCGCGAGTGGTGGCGAAGACGGAATACACAGCGTACGGCGCGGCGGCGCAGAACACCCACAAGGACGAGACAGCGGGGTATACGGGCCACTACGAGGATCCGCTGACGGGCCTGACGTATATGCAGGCGCGTTATTACGATGCGGATCTGGGGCGGTTTTTGTCGGTGGATCCGGCGACATCGACCTCGGGCGATATTTTCAACTTCGCCCGTTACGTCTGCGCTGACACATCTGATGATGTTTACCGAGTACTCGACTTTAGGGAGACTCTAAAATCTTCGATTAACTGGTCATCGAAAAGCCACAGCCCCTAGCTTGTAGGAGCGACTTTAGTCGCGGCAGAACTTACGGTGAGGCAGGTCCGTCGCGACTGAAGTCGCTCCTACAAACTAGGAAGTTATTCGCCAAGTCGGTAGGTTTTTAGAGGTGTGCTTCAGTTGTTACCCACTTGTCACGTTGCACATGGACGCCGCTATCTAACCCTCACATCGTTCTTGCTATCCTCCCGGTCCCAGCTAATAAGAGCGGAAGCGATGCACCCTCACGGCATCCATACCATCGACACCGGCTTTTTCCGTCCACACTTCGATGCTGCGTACCTGATCGTCGAGAACGGTCACGGCGCCTTTATCGATTGCGGCACGAATTATTCGGTGCCGCGCATGCTCGCTGCGCTGGATAACGCGGGCTTGCAGCCTGAGCAGGTGGACTGGTTGATCCTGACCCACGTGCACCTGGATCACGCCGGTGGTGCGGGCGAGCTGATGGCGAAGTTGCCGAATGCGCAGCTGGTGGCGCATCCGCGTGGCGCGCGGCACATGGTCGATCCTTCCATGTTGTGGGCCGGCGCCAGCGCGGTCTATGGCGAGGAAACCATGCAGCGCGAGTACGGTCGTTTGCGGCCGGTGCCTGCCGAGCGGGTGATCGAATCGGCGGATGGATATGTGGTGGATTTGCAGGGAAGGCCGCTGCTTTGCCTGGAAACTCCCGGGCACGCCAAGCATCATCAAGCCATCTACGATGAGCGTGCGCATGTCTGCTTTACCGGCGACACCTTCGGGCTTTCCTACCGCGAGCTGGATACGGCAGCGGGTCCGTTTATTCTGCCGACCACGACGCCGGTGCAGTTCGATCCGGTCGCGCTGCACACATCGATCAACCGATTGCTCGCGCTCAAACCCGAGGCGATGTACCTGACGCATTACGGTCGGGTCGAAGCGGTATCCAGGCTTGCCGAAGATCTGCACGAGCTGATCGACGCCATGGTGGCCATCGCGCAAAGTCTCAAAGAGGCGCCGGAGCGCCATGAGGCCATGAAGGATGCGTTGGCGCGCCTCTATCTCGAACGCGCGCACCTGCATGGCTGGCAGGGTTCGCGTGACGAACTGCTGGGCCTGCTCGGCATGGACGTGGAGTTGAACGCGCAGGGGCTTGGCGTCTGGCTTGACCAGCGCAAAGCCTGAGTCAGTCGACCTGCGATCGGATCAGGGTTTGGGCTACGTCGACCAGTGAGGCAGCCGGTCCGTGCTCGCCAAACGTCTGCCCAGAGGCATAGGTTCCTTCGAGCAATAGCAGCAGGCCATCGGCCAGCAGCTCCGGTTGGCGTGCCTGCATCGCCTTGCACATCTGCACCAGTCGCGCGCGCAGTTTGCGCTTGTGCTCTTGTGCGACCTTGCGCGCCGGATGATCGGCCTGCGGATACTCGATCGCGGCATTGGTGAGCCCGCAACCGCGGTAGTCGCGTTTGGATGCGCGCTGCGCCAGTCCCTGCATATAGCCGAGCAACTGCGCACGCACATCGTCGGGATGCCGATCTTTCTCGCTATCGAAGCGCGCCCAGAAGGCCACTTCGTAATCGCGCAGATATTCGGCGGCAAGCTCGTCTTTGGACGCGTAGCTGCGATACAGGCTGGGCTTGGTGACGCCCGCGCGGGTGACGATTTCATCGACACCGACGGCACGGATGCCCTCGCGATAGAACAGCTCCTGCGCGGTCTGCCGGATGCGGTCGGCGGCACGGAGTTTGGTCGGTTCGGGGGCAGGTGTCTTTGGGGTCTGTTTGATGGCCATATGCACGACAGGTTGACGATGTTACCGATCGGTACGTATGATGCGCCGAAACCACGTACCGATCGGTAACATGACTATAATCCGGAAACGTCCCTGGGGCCAGCGCTACGCTTTTGTAGTGGCTGGCGTGATCTTCCTGGCGCTGCTGGCTGCCGCTGGCGTGCGCGCCGCGCCGGGGGTGCTGATCCTGCCCCTGGGGCAGGCGTTTGGCTGGAGCCGCGACAGTATTTCGCTGGCCGCCGCGGTGGGTATTTTTCTTTACGGCCTGGTCGGCCCGTTTGCCGCGGCGCTGATGCAGGCGGTGGGTATCCGTCGCACGCTGATGGCTGCGCTGACGTTGATGGCCTTGTCGATCGCGGCGAGCAACTGGATGAGCCAACCCTGGCATCTGCTGCTTAGCTGGGGCGTTTTCTCAGGCATCGGCTCAGGTTGCGTCGCGATCGTACTGGGCGCAACCGTCGTCAATCGCTGGTTCGTCAAGCATCGCGGCCTGATGCTGGGCTTGCTCACCGCGAGCACGGCCACGGGCACGCTGGCGTTCCTGCCGGCGCTGGCGGCGATCGCCGCACATGGTGGCTGGCAGCCGGTGGTATGGACGGTGTCGATCGCTTGCGCGGTGCTGGTGCCGTTGGTGTGGTGGTTGCTGCCGGAGCGGCCGGCCGATGCGGGGCTGGTGCCTTATGGCGCGGAGCCCGGCACCGTTGTACAGGAGCCGCCGCGGCGTAACCTGCTGGCGATTGCGCTCGGTACGTTGGCGAAAGCATCGCGCCATCGGACCTTCTGGTTCCTGTTCGGCACGTTTTTTATCTGCGGTTTCACGACCAATGGTTTGATCGGCACGCATTTCATCGCGATGTGCGGCGATCACGGCATTCCCGAAGTGCGTGCCGCGGGTCTGCTGGCGATGATGGGTTTTTGCGATCTGATTGGCACCACGCTATCGGGGTGGCTGACCGATCGCTTCGATCCGCGCAAATTGCTGTTCGTCTATTACGGCTTGCGCGGGTTGTCGCTGATCTGGCTGCCGTACTCGGATTTTTCGCTGCACAGCCTGGCTTTGTTCGGCGTGTTCTATGGCCTGGACTGGATTGCCACCGTGCCGCCGACCCTGAAGCTGGCCGCCGAAGCGTTCGGCGATCAGGACGCACCGGTGGTGTTTGGCTGGGTCGCCGCAGGGCATCAGGTGGGGGCGGCCAGCGCAGCATTTTTCGCCGGCTTTATGCGCGTGCAGCAGGGTAACTATCTGGAATCGTTCGTTATCGCAGGAGCTTTCGGCATCGTGGCCTCGTTGCTGGCGATCGGGATCCGGCGCCGGGCGCCGCTGATCGCGCAGCCGGCGTGATGGTGCTTTGCACAAGCCCATAGTTGTGCTATCACTACCGCCCATGACCTCCCACACCACCGCCCTGTATTTCTGGTTTTACGGCTATCCGAAGCCACAGGCGGAGGCATGGGCGCGATCGTCGTAACGAGATCAAACAAGAATCCCAGACCGAACCGCCAGCCTCCACTGGCGGTTTTTTATTGGCCGCCTCTGGAACCTCCAGCCAAGGACGTTTCCCATGAGCAGCCATACCGACGATTTACGCATTCGCAGCATCCAGCCCCTGAGCACGCCGGAGCAGGTGATGGGCGAATATCCCTTGAGCGAACGCGCCGCCGCCACGGTGAGCGATGCGCGCCAGGCGCTCCACCGTATCCTTGCTGGCGACGACGATCGTCTCGCGGTGGTGATCGGCCCCTGTTCGATCCACGATCCGCAGGCCGCGCTCGAATACGCGCAGCGGCTCAAGCTTCAGCGCGAGCGGCATGGCGATGCGCTGGAGATCGTCATGCGGGTGTATTTCGAAAAGCCGCGCACTACGGTGGGCTGGAAGGGGCTGATCAACGATCCCGATCTCGACGGCAGCTTTCGCATCGACAAGGGACTGCGCCTTGCGCGCGGCGTGCTGCACGATATCAACGATCTGGGTTTGCCGGCGGGCTGCGAATTTCTCGACATGATCACGCCGCAATACACCGCTGACCTGGTGGCCTGGGGCGCGATCGGCGCGCGTACGACCGAGAGCCAGGTGCATCGCGAACTGGCGTCCGGGCTTTCCTGTCCGGTCGGCTTCAAGAACGGCACGGACGGCAACGTCAAGATTGCCGTGGATGCGGTCCAGGCCGCTTCGCAGCCGCATCATTTTCTCGCCGTGACCAAGCGGGGCAATGTCGCCATTGCCGCCACCAGCGGCAACGAAGACTGTCATTTGATCCTGCGCGGCGGCCATGTGCCGAACTACGATGCCGACAGCGTGCAGGCGGCCTGCATGGCCATGGAAAAGGCCGGGCTTGCGCCACGCTTGATGATCGATGCCAGCCATGCCAACAGCGCAAAGCGACCGGAGAACCAGCCTGCCGTTGCCGAGGACATCGCGCGTCAGCTGGAGGCCGGAGAGCAGCGGATCATCGGTGTGATGGTCGAAAGCCATCTGGTGGGCGGCCAGCAAGCGTTGCTGCCGGGCAAGCCGCTGACCTATGGCCAGAGCATTACCGATGGCTGTCTCGACTGGGAGCAGTCCGTGCAACTGCTCGATCGTCTTGCCGAGGCGGTTCGCGCACGTCGTGTACAGACCCGGCGCAAGGTCGTCAATGGATAATTTTTCACATGGGATTCCCATCGCTCCGGCCTATGCTTGGCACCCGATCTGCGAAAGGGAGTTCCTCATGTCCCCCGATATCCGGCATGACCGCGCCCGGCATCGTTTCGAAGCGCGCGTCGAAGGCGTCGCTTGCGTGCTCGACTATTTACTCGATCAGCACATCATGACCGTGACGCACACCGTGGTGCCCGAAGCGGTGGGTGGTCGCGGTATCGCTGCCGATCTGACCCGAGAGGCGATGGACACAGCGCGCAAGGAAGGCTGGAAAGTGGTGCCCGCATGTTCTTACGCACAAGCCTGGATGCAGCGTCATCCGGAATATGCCGATCTACGTGCGTGATCGTTATGATGCGCACGTAACCCGCCATGGAGGCGGGTAGAGAGCGGCGCGCTTGAACAAGTCACGATCGATCGAATATGGCCTTCGGATGGCACGGAGGCCGGCATGAACACGCACGCAAAACCCAAATGGCGCTGGCGTCCTTTTCATGCCATGCGTGCGCGACCGCGCATGATGACGTCGGCACTGATTTTCGTCGTCATAAGCGGTCTGCTTTATCTTTCCGGCGTGCGTTTGACGCTTGCATTGCTGCTCGGCTTCGACATCGGTGCATTGACCTTCCTGAGCATGGTGGCCTGGCTGTTCAACAAGGCCAGTCCCGATCAGATGCGATCGCAGGCAAAAGCCCAGGACAGTGGTCGCTGGGGTTTTCTGTGGAGCGGTATCGTCCTGACCGCCGTGGTGATGGTGGCACTGGGCACGGAACTGCATTCGTCCAAGGACGGCGGCGCAGGCTCGATCGTGCTCTCGTCGGCCAGCGTGGTGCTCTCGTGGCTGTTTATGAACACCATGTTCGCGATGCACTATGCGCACGGTTATTACGGCAACTTCGGCAAGAAGCACGAAGGCCTGCAATTCCCGGAAACACCGCAGCCGGACTACTGGGATTTCGCCTATTTCGCCATCGTCATCGGCATGACCTTCCAGGTCTCCGACGTACAGATCACCAGCCGCTACATGCGTCGAGTGGCTTTGCTACATAGCGTGATCGCGTTCTTCTTCAACGTGTTCATTATTGCGTTGACGGTGAACGTGGTGGCTGGGCAGGCGTAAGCGAGTGGTGAGTTCGGCCGCAGGCGGCCTCGGAGGAGTGAGAAAATAGAGAGAGCATGCTTCTCATCTATTTTTCTTACTCCTCACAGCAAGCAACGCTTGCGGTCTTGCCACTTGTCAATCGCGGAAGTTGTCGAACTGCAGCGGCAGTTCCACATCCGTCTTGCGCAACAGCGCCATCGCCAATTGCAGGTCGTCGCGTTTCTTGCCGGTGACGCGCAGCTTGTCGCCGTTGATCTGCGCCTCGACCTTCAGCTTGGCTTCTTTCAGCGCGGCAACGAGCTTCTTGGCGATCGGTTGTTCGATGCCTTGCTTGACGGTGATCTTCTGGCGGGAGCCGGCGAGATTGGTTTCCGGGTCTTCGACTTCCAGAGCGCGAATATCGATCTTGCGGCTGCTCAGGCGTGCACGCAGGATATCCAGCATCTGCTGGAGCTGGAACTCGCTTGGCGCGGTCTGGGTGATGACGAACTTGTCCAGCTCGAACTTGGCGTCGCTGCCCTTGAAGTCGAAGCGGGTGGACAGCTCGCGGTTGGCCTGGTCGACGGCATTGGTCAGTTCGTGCTTGTCGACTTCGGAGATGACGTCAAATGAGGGCATGGCGGCGAATCCTTTACGATGCAAAGTGCCAGTGTAAGCGATAGGCGCGAAGGTAGCGGATAATCGCCGGCCATGGTGATCTCGACGGCGGTATTTCAGTGAAAGTGGATGTGTTGATCATTGGCGGGGGTGCGGCTGGCCTGATGTGCGCCATGGTGGCGGGTTACCGCGGCCGCAGCGTGCTGGTGGTGGACCATGCCAACAAGGTCGGCAAGAAGATCCTGATGTCCGGCGGTGGGCGCTGCAATTTCACCAACCTGGGCGTGACACCCGCGCAATACCTGTGCGCCAACCCGCATTTCGCCAAGTCGGCGCTGGCGCGCTATACCCCGTATGACTTTATCGCGCTGGTCGAAAAACACCGCATCGCCTATCACGAGAAAGAACTGGGCCAGCTGTTTTGCGACGACTCGTCCAAGCAGATCGTGCGTATGTTGCTGGACGAATGCGCCGCGGCCGGCGTACGCATCGAAACCAGTTGCGGCGTGGAGCGGGTGCGTCGCGGCGAAGAGGGTTTCGCGGCGAAAACCGCGCGCGGCGAAGTGCACGCGGATTCGCTGGTTATTGCCTCCGGTGGCCTTTCCATCCCAAGCATGGGCGCCACCGGTTTTGGCTATGAGCTGGCACGCCAGTTTGGTCATGCCGTACTGCCCACGCGTGCAGGCCTGGTGCCCTTGACCTTGAGCGGCAAGCATCAGGAGCACTACCAGGATCTGGCCGGGGTCGCCTTGCCGCAGGTCGAGGCGCGGGTCGGCAAGCAGGGTTTTCGTGCCGGCATGCTGTTTACCCATCGCGGGATCAGCGGCCCTTCGATCCTGCAGATTTCCTCGTATTGGCAGCCCGGCGACGATTTGCGTATCGATCTGTCACCGGATACGGATGTCGGCAATTGGCTGATCGCACAACGTGCCGAGCGGCCCGCGGCTGAACTGAAGAACGTGCTCGCCGACCTGTTGCCCAAGCGTCTTGCGCAGCGCTTGTGCGAGCGCTGGCTGGGCAGCCGACCGATGCGTCAATGGCAGGAGCATGAGCTGCGTGGCCTGGGCCAGCAGTTACATGACTGGCCGATCACCGCTAGCGGCACTGAAGGCTATCGCACTGCCGAAGTCACCCTGGGTGGTGTCGATACCGATGGTATTTCCTCCAGCACGATGCAATCGAAGCTCGTTCCCGGGCTTTTTTTCATCGGCGAAGTAGTCGACGTCACCGGCTGGCTGGGTGGCTACAACTTCCAATGGGCGTGGGCATCGGGGCAGGCTGCCGGAGAAGTGGTTTGACGCTTTCCGTGCTTATGTCGCGACGTGCCCTTTGCTTTGCGTAAACGAACGCCATGCTTCACTGCCAATCTATCCATCGAAAGGTGTGTCTATGAAAGTCGGATTTATCGGCCTGGGTGCGATGGGCGCCGCGATGGCGAGCAACCTGGTCAAGGCTGGCCACACGGTTACCGTATGGAATCGTTCCGAGGCAGCCACGGTGCCGCTGGTATCGCTGGGTGCGAAAGTTGCCGCCACAGCCGATCGGGCCGCGCAGGGCGAGGTGCTGCACAGCATGCTGGCCAACGACAAGGCCGTACGCGAGGTGATCCTCGACAGTGGCCTGCTCGATGGGATGGATCCGGGCACCGTGCACGTCAATCACGCCACCATCTCGGTTGAACTGGCCAGGGTGCTGGTCGAGGAACATGCCAAGCGCAATCTGGGCTATGTCTCGGCGCCGGTGTTTGGTCGGCCGGACGTCGCCGCCGCAGGCAAGCTCAACATTCTCGCGGCAGGCAAGGTGTCAGCGGTACAAAAAGTGCAGCCGCTGCTTGAGGCGATGGGAGCGAAAATCTGGCCCCTGGGCGAGGAGCCCGAGCGTGCGAATATCGTCAAGATCGCCGGCAACTTCATGTTGGTGACGGCGGTGGAAAGCATGGCCGAAGCATCCGCGCTGACGCGTGCGCATGGCGTCAGTGCGGGCGATTTTCTCGAGATCATGACCAGCACGCTGTTTGCGTCCCCGGTGTATCAGGGTTACGGCAAGGCCATCGTCGAGCAGCGTTTCAAGCCGGCCGGCTTCGCTCTGCCGTTGGCGTCGAAAGACATCGGCCTGGCTTTGGAAGCAGGCACGTCCAGACACGTACCGTTGCCGTTTGCCAGCCTGCTGCGCGACAGTTTGCTCGAGGCGTTGGCGCAGGGCGACGAAGCGCTGGATCTGGCCTCGTTGTCGCTGGTGGCTGCGCGGCGCGCGAATCTGGGTGACTGACAGCGGCTTCGATGTTGTGGTCGCGACTTCGGGGAACCCCGAAAAACCTTTCTACTCGTCATTCCGGCGTAGGCCGGAACCCAGTGGCTTCGCGATCGGTTGTCGCGAGAGTGAGCGAGAATCTGCATTGTCGCGAAAACCGGAAATTGAAGCCACTGGGTCCCGGCCTACGCCGGGATGACGATAGGAAAAACCGAGGTTATTCGAGGTTCTCTTCAGTCGCGACCGCCCCCTCCCAGCATTCGCCGCCGACGCATAAGCCACGCATCGAGCTGATTGGCAAACGCCTGCTTGTCACGCGCATGAAACGCAGCCGGCCCACCCGTGTCCACGCCCGCGCCGCGCAACTCATCCATGAAATTGCGCATCGACAGCCGTTGGGCAATCGTTTCGGTCGTGTAGAGCTCGCCGCGCGGATGCATCGCCAGCGCGCCTTTCTCGATCACCGCCGCCGCCAGCGGAATATCCTGGGTGACCACCAGGTCCTGAGCGCTCAGGCGCTGCACGATCTCGTTGTCGGCGACATCGAGGCCCGAGGGCACCTGCACGGCACGCACGAAGCGTGACGGCGGCGTACGCAGCCACTGATTGGCCACCAGCGTGACATTGACCTGCTCGCGCTCGGCGGCGCGAAACAGGATTTCCTTGATCGCGACCGGGCAAGCATCGGCATCGACCCAGATTTGCGGCGCCTGGCTCACTCGGCGCCGTTCCAGTGCACGTGGCCGTCGATGACGGTATTGGTCTTGCCGCCGACCCAGATGGCGCCGTCGATACGCACCAGCAACTGGGCGTTGTAGCCGATCTCGCGGCCCTGGCTGACGGTATAGCCCCGCGCGAGCGGACCATCGGGCTCGGCATGGGCGATATAGGCGCCGATCAGGCCGTTGGCGGCGCCGGAAGCGGGGTCTTCGACGATGCCCACGCCTGCGGGCAATGCCCGCACCACGAGTTGATAATCGGGATGGTTGCTGCGTGCGAACACGCAGATACCCAGGCTATCGGTGGCTTTGGCCAGTTCGCCGATGGCGGCGTGGTCGGGTTGCCAGGCGCGCAGACTGGCTTCATCCGCACACTCGGCTACCCACCAGTGGCGGCCACCTTCGACGAAAGCCGGCGGCAATTTGCCCATGCCGATGCCGGACAGCGCGCCGGCAAGCAAGGGATGCGCATCGATGCCTTGCGAGACTACTTTGGCACGCGGTGATTTCAACAGTAACTGTCTCGCCGGACCTTCGCCTTCGACGCGGATCGGCAGTACGCCGGCCAGGCAGTCCTGCCACAGCACGCCGTCGACCGGCTTGGCCAGGCCGCTTTCCAGCACGGCGTGGGCACTGCCGATACTGGGATGACCAGCGAAAGGGATTTCCTTGTGCGGCGTGAAGATGCGCACGCGATAGCTGGCATCGGGCTGGCTGGGCGGTAGCAGGAACGTGGTTTCGACCAGGTTGGTCCAGCGGGCGAAGCGCTGCATTTGCGCATCGTTCCAGCCGCGGGCATCGGTGACGACGCCAAGATGATTGCCGCCGCCCAGGGTGGCGGCAAAGACGTCCAGATGCAGATAACGAATGGGTGACATGAAGGGAGTCGTGGCGGCGACCGGCCGCACTAAAGCGGCGAATGATAGTCCTCCGGCGCCCTTTGTGGCAGTGCAGCGAAGCGCAGCCGGACGCGGACAGGGCAGGTGTCGACAAGCGCAGGCAGGCTCGTCAATATGCCGCCTTTCGTCCAAACGTTATGGAAATCCGCATGCCGGTCACCCTGATCATTATCGCCATCACCTGCGTGGTGTCGTTCATGGCGTTCAACAACAGCCGCCTGATGAACGAGTTGATCCTGTGGCCGCCCGCGATCACGCGCCAGCGCGAGTACTACCGCCTGGTGACATACGGCGTTCTCCACGCCGATTTCGGCCATCTGCTGGTCAACATGCTCACGCTGTTCTTTTTTGGCCGGGTGATGGAGCAGTACTACACCCATACGTTGGGCACATTCGGTTTTGCGCTGTTCTATCTTGGCGGCTTGATCGTCTCGATTCTCCCGACTTATCTGGCGAATCGAGGCAATGCCAACTATCGCAGCCTGGGGGCGTCAGGTGCCGTGTCCGCGGTGCTGTTCGCGTCCATTCTCTTTCAGCCCTGGGCGAAGATCTATCTGTACTTTGCCATTCCGATTCCGGCGATTCTGTACGCGGTGCTTTACGTGATTTATTCGGTCTACATGGACCGGCGCGGGCAGGGCAACGTCAATCACAGTGCGCACCTGTGGGGAGCCGCGTACGGCGTGGCTTTTACGCTGATGGTGCAACCGGAACGACTGTCGATTTTCATCGATCAGCTGCTACGACCGCGCTTTTGATGTAAAACATCACAGTGCGTTGCATCGGAGAGCGTAAGATTCGCTCGCTCCGGATACATCTTGCCGGTGCTAATGCTCAGTCATCTGACGTAGAGGAGACGCGTCGGAGCCTTTTGTTAACCGCAGGAGTAAAGACGCATGGCAACGACCCGCAAGTCTGCCGCGAAGAAGTCCGCGGCAAAAAAAGCAGCAAAAAAAGCCGTATCCCGTAAAAATACGGCCACGGTAAAAAAGCCCGCCAAGAAAGCAGCGGCCCGCAAGAGCCCGGTAAAGAAAGCCGCCGCACGCAAGGCACCAGCCAAGAAGACGACGGCAAAAAAGACCGTGGCTAAGAAGGCGGCGGCGAAGAAAGCCGTTCGCAAAGCGGTTAAAAAAACCGTAGCGCGTAAAGCTGCCGTCAAGAAATCCGTCGCGAAGAAAACCGTCGCACGCAAGGCCGTCGGCAAGAAAGCTGCCGTCAAGAAAGTCGCCGTAAAGAAAACGGTCACCAAGGCGACGCCGAGCAAGGCCGCCGCCACCAAGCTGCCTGTCGCGAAGAAGGCGGCTACCAAGAAGGCAGCGCCACCCAAGCCGGCTGTCGTAAAGCAGCCCGCGCCCAAGCCTGTAAAGGCCAAACCCGCTGCCGAAGCCAAGTCCGAGCCGGTCAAGCACATCAGCCCGGAAGAGGCGGTAGCGCATATCCAGGCGCTGCTCGTCGCCAAACAGGAGCGCGTACGTCAGGGCCCCAACTGGCCCGGTGCCGATCAGCAAGCCCATCCCACGGAAGAAAGTCATCCGCCGCAGAACGGCGGCGATACCTCCGCGCAGGATTCGGGGCTTGGTCAACCCGTGCATCTGCAAGGCGATCTCAATCGTCGTAGCAAGATTTAGCGTGCGCAGGGCCGTCGGCCCATGTCTATTTGGATGGCGGTCCTGTCTATATGGCCGGCGGGTAAATGCCCGCCGGCTTGTTTTTGTCCGGCTCAGTACCCATTCAACGGGATGGACTTAGCGTGATGTCGTAGCGACCGGGAGGTCCTTGTATGAAACGCTTACTAGCCGGATTGATGCTTGGTGGTGCCGTTGCAACGCTTTCGGGCTGTTACTACGACCCTGGTTACAGCTACGTGCGCAGCAGCGCTTACGTGGGCGACGCGTATTACGGATCGGGCAGTACGGTGGTCTACGACGACGCCTATTACGGCGGCGCGCCGGGTTATTGGTATCCGGGTTACGGCTACGGTTATGGCTACGCGCCGGGTATCAATGTCTGGTACGGCCGCGGTTATTACGGTCGCGGCGGGTACTGGGGCGGTCGCGGTTATTACGGCCACGGCGGTTATTACGGGCATGGTGGCTACCACGGTCGTCCTGGCGGCGGAGGCCATTGGAGTGGTGGCCATGGCGGCTGGCACGGCGGCGGTGGCGGCCACGGGCGCTAAGTAACAGGCACAATGGCGGCATGTCGAAGCGATATCGCATGCCAACCGGTTTACCCCGTATCGCAAGGCTCGTGGTGTTATCCGCCGCGGGCCTTTTGTTTGTCGGTTGCCAGACACTGGGTTACTACGCGCACATCGCGCGTGGGCAATCGGCCCTGGTGCTGGATCGAAGACCGGTTGCCAAGCTGCTTGGCGACCCGCAGGTCGATCCCAAGCTGAAGGCGCGGCTTGCACTGTCCCAGCAGGCCCGGCGATTTGCGTCGAGCCAGCTGGGTTTGCCGGACAATCGCAGCTATACCGGCTACGTCGCTCTGGATCGCCCCTACGTGGTGTGGAACGTGTTCGCGACGCCGCCGTATTCGGTCGACGCTGTGCGGCAGTGCTTTCCTTTTGCCGGTTGCGTGCCATACCGGGGGTATTTCGCCGAGGCGAAAGCCAAACAACGGGCGCAGCAGCTGAAAGCCGACGGCGATGACGTCTGGGTCGGCGGTGTGGCGGCGTATTCGACCCTGGGCTGGTTCGCCGATCCGATCCTCAGCAGCATGTTGCGCTGGGACGATGACGAACTGGCCAGCACGATTTTTCATGAGCTGGCTCATCAGCTGATCTACGTCAAAGGCGACAGTGCCTTTAACGAATCTTTCGCAAGTTTCGTTCAAGACGAGGGCTTGAGGCAGTGGCGTCAATCGCGCGGGCTGCCCCCGCAGAAAGGGCGCAGCGAAGCGATGGACGATGGCTTCACCCAACTGGTTCTCGATCTGCGCGACCGGTTGCGCAAGGCGTATGCACAAGGCGGCGATGAGGCAAGCCTGGCCGCGGCCAAACAACGCGAAATCGAGGCCTTTCGCCAGCGCTATGCGCAATGGCGGGATCATGACTGGCCGGGGCAGCATAGCTACGATGCCTGGGTGGCCGCGCCGATCAACAATGCGCGGCTGCTGCCGTTCGGCATCTACGATCATTGGCTGCCCGCGTTCACCGAGCTGTTTCATCGCAGCGAGTCGCAATGGCCCGCGTTTTACGCGGCGGTGCGCACGCTTGCGCAACAGCCGTTCAAGCAGCGCAACGAATCGTTGCAGACACTGCTGGATGCGGCCAGGAAGGAGCCGCCAGCGCAGGCGGCTGCACCCTGAAGGCTTACGGCGCCGCCTTTCGGCCCGCCATGTGCCGCAAATACGCCAATAGGTCGTCCAGGTCCTGATCCGATAGCGAGTCACGCGAGAAGCCAGGCATCTTCGCCTGCGGCCAATGACGCAGCGACTGCGGGTCGCGCACGTACGCGCGCAGCAGGTCGGCACGGATGTATTCGGTCGGGTTATGCGGAATGTTCAGATCGGGGCCGAGTTTGGCATCGCCGCTGCCGTTGAGCGTATGGCAGGCCAGGCAGGTGCGCTGAAATACCGCATAGCCGTGACGGATCGGGCTGTCGGCGGGCAGGGCGGAGTCAGGCCGCATGGCAGGAAAGCGCTGGGATACATCGGCCAGCTTGCGGATCGATGCGACTTGGTAGGGCCATTGTTCCTGGCCGACATGCGCCGCTTGCGGGTGTGTCCAGACCACGTAGAACGGGCCTGCGCTGGGCTTTCCCGGACCCAGTGCGGGCCAGGGTTGGGTCGGGGATTCGACGGCCAGCCAGGCCTCGCTACCACGTTCGTCCAGCAACAGGGCAGCCGGGATCTCCGCCGCAAAGCCGTCGCTGGCGACAAACTGCAGATGGTCTTCGGGGCCGATGCCGTTGAGCAGGGCGCGCAGGGGAATGGCCCGGTAGTGCATGGAGCGCTTGTAGGCGACATCGCTGGGGATATCGATCGTGCGCAGGTCCTGGCGCGCGATCAGCTGGGCGGTCTGGTAGGTCTGCGGCGCACCCTGGCCGAGATCGATCTTGAGTTCCGCGGCCGAGGCGCCGAGGCCTAACCATCCCAAACAAAAACCAAACAAAACGCGACGCATGGATATCTCCTTTCCCATGGTGATCATTGTAGCGATGTGGCGAAAGCGCTCGGCCGCTTGAAAAATATTTGGCCGGCCCAATCAAGAGCCGAGAGCGATGGCGTATGCCCTCGATGAACGATTGTTCATGTAGGTGCCCTTGAACTTTTCCAAGGGAACGCCATCTAAGTTTCATGATCGCCGTGATGGCGACCCGAAGTGACTTGGCTAGATCGGTCACTGAGGGGCTGGACCTATCCTTCCCCAAGGATCCCGGCCCGACAAACCCCGGCGGCCCCTCCCCTGGCCCCCGGGGTTTTTTTTGCCCAGCGTTTGCGTCTGCTCGCTTAGACGGGAACTTCCAGCCCATAATCGTTCGTCCCGTGCGCCAGAGTGTCCGATGATCATCAGTTCGTTGCTCGATACCGACCTGTACAAGTTTTCGATGATGCAGGTGGTGTTGCATCACTATCCGGCGGCGCAGGTCGAGTACCGTTTCAAGTGCCGTAATCCCGGCGTGGACCTGGTGCCGTATATCGAAGAAATACGCGCCGAACTGGAAGCGCTGTGCAGCCTGCGTTTCACCAACGACGAGCTGGACTACCTGCGCAGCTGGCGCTTTATCAAGAGCGACTTTGTCGACTTTCTCGCGCTGTTTCATCTCAATGCGAAATATGTGCAGATCGAGCCCTCCGCAGCTGCCAACGGCGAGATCGAGATCCGTATTGTCGGTCCCTGGCTGCATACGATCCTGTTCGAAGTGCCGCTGCTGGCGATCGTCAACGAAGTGTATTTTCGCAATACGCAACCGAAGCTCGATCTGGCAGAGGGACGTCGCCGCTTGCGCGACAAGATTGCGCTGCTGCGTGATACCGCCGATTACAGCGGTTGCCGGATTGCCGATTACGGTACGCGCCGGCGTTTCTCGCGCACCTGGCAGGAAGAGGTCGTTACCGCGTTGCGCGATGGGCTTGGCGAGCAGCTGACCGGCACCAGCAACGTGTGGCTGGCACGTCAGCTCGATCTGCGTCCGCTAGGTACGCTGGCGCATGAGTATCTGCAGGCGCACCAGGCGCTGGGTCCGCGGCTGCGCGATTCGCAGGTCGCCGCGTTGGAGACCTGGGCCAAGGAATATCGCGGCGATCTGGGTATTGCGCTATCGGACGTCTATGGACTCAGCGCGTTTCTGCGCGATTTCGATATGTACTTCTGCAAGCTGTTCGATGGCACGCGGCACGATTCGGGCGATCCGTTCGAGTGGGGCGAGCGTGTGCTGGCGCACTACCGCGCCAATCGTGTCGATCCGAGCAGCAAGGTGCTGGTCTTTAGCGATGGCCTGGATATTCCGAAGGTCATGCAGCTGTACGCGCATTTCCGCGGCCGTTGCCAGCTGGCATTCGGCGTGGGCACCAACCTCACCAATGATGTCGGCCCAACGCCGCTCAACATCGTGATCAAGATGGTTCGCTGCAATGGGCAGCCGGTGGCGAAGCTGAGCGATTCGCCGGGTAAGAACATGTGCGATGACACCGCTTACGTGGCGTATCTGCGGCAGGTGTTTGATATTCCGGTGCTGGCTGGGGAGTAGGGACTGTCGCGATAACCAGGTGCCGCGCCACTGGATTCCGGCCTGCGCCGGAATGACGACTAGGTAAGGGGCGCCTAGTTTCAGAGGCTTGGCACGATTCCTTACCTCTTCCTACTCGTCATTCCGGCGCAGGCCGGAATCCAGTGGCGTTGAGTTTCGATTTTCGCGACAGCACCCAAAACGTCAGAAGGCAGGCAGTACCGCGCCGTGATACTGCTGCTCGATATAAGCCTTGATCTCCGGGCTGGTCAGCGCCTTGGCCAACGCCTGCACGCGTGGATCATCCTTGTTGTCGGCGCGACTCACCAGGACATTCACGTAAGGCGAATCCTTGTCCTCGATCAGCAACGCGTCCTTGGTGGGATTGAGCCCCGCAGCAAGGGCGTAGTTGGTATTGATCAACGCAAGGTCGACCTCGTCGAGGGTGCGCGGGAGGATCGCCGCTTCCAATTCACGGAACTTCAGGTTCTTGGGGTTGGCCACGATGTCCTTGGGCGTGGATATCGGACTGGTCGGATCTTTCAGGGTGATCAGCCCGTGCCTGGCGATCAGCAGCAAGGCGCGGCCGCCGTTGCTGGGATCGTTGGGCAAGCTCACCGTGGCGCCGTCGGCCAGCTGGTCGAGCGATTTGATCTTGCGCGAATACGCACCGAAGGGCTCGATGTGCACACCGGTCACGACAGTCAGGTTGGTGCTGTGCTGCTTGTTGAACTCATCCAGATAGGGCTTGCTCTGGAAGTAGTTCGCATCGACGGTCTTTTCCAGCACCTGGGTATTGGGCTGCACGTAGTCGGCGAACACCTTGATATCCAGCTCGATACCTTCTTTCGCCAGGATCGGCTTCACCTGCTTGAGGATTTCAGCGTGCGGAACCGCCGTGGCGGCCACCGTCAGCGTCTTGCTATCGGCATTGCCGCCGCCGGAGCCTGACGAGCAGCCGGCCAGAAGAAGCAGGGCGGCGAGAGGGGCGAGGAGCTTGATCATGGAATTTAAGCCTTTTGTGCGTCGCACCAGAATAGCCGTCTATACCGCCGATGGCAAAGAACTTAGTAGCTGTTCGATATGCATTTTCAGCGTTGGCTGAAATGGGCCACCACGCGGTCGCCGATCATCTGCAGCAATTGCACCAGCACGATCAGCAGAAACACCGTCACGACCATGTAGTCGGATTTGTAGCTGAGATAGCCATAGCGATAGGCCAGGTCGCCCAGGCCGCCCGCACCGATAGCACCGCCCATCGCGGTATAGGCGACCAGGGCGATCGCGGTGACCGTGACGCCGGCGATGATGCCGGGACGGGCTTCGGGCAGCAGCACATGGCGCACGATCTGCCAGGTGGTGGCGCCCATCGCCTGACTTGCCTCGATCACGCCGCGCTCGACTTCGCGCAGGGCGGTTTCCACCAGGCGCGCGAAGAACGGCGCCGCACCGATCACCAGGGGCGGGATCGCGCCGCGGATGCCCAGTTTGGTGCCGACCAGGACATGGGTGAGTGGCATCAGCACGATCATCAGGATGATGAAGGGAATCGAGCGCAGGATATTCACGACCAGGGACAGCAGGCCGTAGAACGTCGGCATCTCGCGCATCTGGCCCTTGCCGGTGAGATAGAGCAACACACCGAGCGGCAGTCCGATCAGCACGGTCAGCGCCAGCGAGCCGCCGAGCATCAGCAGGGTATCGATGCAGGCATGACCGAGCTCGCCCCAGTCGTCGATATTGGGAAAAAGCTCGTGTAGCGGCGTAGCAAAAGCGAGTGTCATCGAGCGATTTCCTCTACGTCGATACCGGCGGCACGCAATGAACTCAATGCCTGGTCGGTGCCCGCGCCCTGCATGGCGAGCGTGAGTTGGCCGTAAGGCAGGTCCTTGATGCGATCGATGCGGCCGGCCAGGATATTGAAATCCACGCCAGTCTCGCGGGTGACGCGCCCCAGCGTCGGCGACCAGGTCGCTTCGCCGCGAAACGACAGGCGCAGGATGCGTCCGGGGACCTGGGCGTAGATCGATTTTCCGCTGGCAGCTTCTTCGGGCAGCGCTTCATCGACGAAGCGCCGGGTGGTCTCGTGCTGCGGGTGCAGGAATACATCGGCCACGTTGCCGTGTTCGACGATGCGCCCGGCATCGAGGACGGCCACGCGGTCGCAAACGCGCCGCACCACGTCCATTTCGTGGGTAATCAGCACGATGGTCAGTTTCAGCTCGCGATTGATCTGCGCCAGCAGTTCGAGCACGGACGCAGTGGTTTGCGGATCGAGTGCACTGGTGGCTTCGTCGCACAGCAGGATCGACGGATGGTTGGCCAGGGCCCGGGCGATACCCACGCGCTGCTTCTGCCCACCGGAGAGCTGGGAAGGGTATTTGTCCGCATGCGCGGTCAGGCCGACACGTTCGAGCAACTCGTCGACCCGGCGGCGGATCGCGCCCGGGTCGCGTTCGCCGGCCAGGCGCATCGGGAAGGCGATATTGTCCACGACCGTCTGCGAGGACAGCAGGTTGAAGTGCTGGAAAATCATGCCGATGTGACGACGCTGGGCCCGTAACGCGGCATCGTCCAGGGCGGTCAGCTCCACGTCCCCGATCAGGATCCGGCCACCGCTGGGGCGTTCGAGCAGGTTGATCAGCCGTATAAGCGTCGATTTGCCGGCGCCGGAGTGACCGATGATGCCAAAGACCTCGCCATCGGCGATGTCCAGGCTAAACGGGTGCAATGCGGGGATGTCCTTGCCGTCGACGCGATAGGACTTGTGAACATCGACAAAGCGGATCACGGCAGGCCCTGAAGAGGAAGTGGTCGGGGCGGCATTATGCCAGTCGGCGGGTTAGGAGGCTTGTCGGCGTCCGGTGGCGTAAACTGCGGCTTCTTTACCGGAGCCTACGCTATGACGACCGTTTACGACTTTTCCGCACGCGATATCGACGGTAACGAGCGCTCACTCGCCGAATGGCGCGGCAAGACCCTGCTGATCGTCAATGTCGCCTCCAAGTGCGGTTTTACGCCGCAGTACAAAGGCCTGGAGGAGCTGTGGCGCCAATACGGTGGCCAGGGCGTGGCGGTGCTGGGCTTCCCCTGCGATCAGTTCGGTCACCAGGAGCCGGGCAACGAGGAGGAGATCAAGAACTTCTGCTCGACCAGCTACGACGTCAGTTTTCCGATGTTCGCCAAGATCGAAGTCAATGGCGACAACGCCCATCCGCTTTATCAGTGGCTGAAGAAAGAGGGCAAGGGCATTCTGGGCAGCGAAGGGATCAAGTGGAACTTCACCAAGTTCCTGGTCGATGGCGAAGGGCAGGTGGTCAAGCGCTACGCGCCGACGGATACGCCCGAGAAGATTGCGCGGGATCTCAAGCTCGGGGAGTGATTTAGAGCGAGGAGTGAGTGGAGAGGAGTGAGGAGTGAGTAAGAGCCGACCGCCATGCTCTTCTCTCACTCCTCACTCCTCTCCACTCACTCCTCACTTCGCTCCGGCCAGCATCACCGCAATCGCATCCACATCCCGGCTAGCACTCGGCGCTCCCTCCGGCGGCTCGTAATTGTTGAGCATGATGGCGAAAGCCAGGCGTTCGCCGGAGGCGGCGGTGACATAGCCGGCCAGGCAGTGCACCAGACTCATGCTGCCGGTCTTGGCGCGCACGTTGTTTTCCGCTGGCGTCTTGCGCATCCGCCATTGCAAGGTACCGTCCACGCCGGCCAGCGGTACGGCGTCGTAGACCACCTTGGCATAGGGTTGTGCGGCAAGAAAGCTCAGTACGCGCGTCATGGTTTCGGGTGTGGCCAGGTCGCGCCTCGACAGCCCGGAGCCTTCTTCGATCAGACTGGCCCGTGCCGGTACGCCGATACGATCGAGGAGACTGCGCAGGGAGCGGATACCCCAGGCTTCGGTGGTGATAAAACCGGTCGGTGGTGAAGGCTGCTGCATGGCATCGGCCTGCGCCTTGGCGCCGGCGACGAGCAGCAAATTCTGCATGTACAGATTCTGCGAGCGCTTCAGGCCCTGATGCAGGATGTCCGCAACGGTGGGCGACAGCACCTGTGCCAGCACCACGGTGCCGTTGCGATACGCCGCGTTGCTTTGTGGCCAGTGCACCGTGCGCAATACGCCATCGACATGCACGCCGTGACGTGCGAGCGCATCGAGCAGACGTTGGCCAGCCACGCGAGCAGGATCGACCATCGCGAGCTTGTAATTGAGCATCGGCGAACCCGCTGCGATCGTGCCGAACACATGCAGGGTGTTGCCGCCAGGCGCGCGATAGAGATTGATGTCGTTGCGCGTATGCGCCGCACCGGTCGTCATGTCGTTGGCGAGTGCGGGGGCGGCATCGGTCGGGTCGAACGCGACCTGCGCGGGCCGGTCGGCGCCACGGCCCGGGCTGATCGTGATGCCGACCAGATTATCGTCCACGCTCAGCGCCGAGGTGGGCATGCCGAACCAGCTTTGCAGGTCGATCGCCTCCCAGCCCGAGCCCATCGACGGTGTCTGGAAATACGTATCGTCGGCGATGAGGTCGCCGGTCACCTTGCGCAGACCGCGCGCAGCCAGCTGTGCCGCCAGTTGATCGGCCCAGTCGGCGGTGCTGGCATCGGCGCCCAGGGTCGGGTCGCCCATCCCATAGAGCAGTAGCGGGCCCTCCAGCTTGCCGGCCTGGATATCGTCCTTGGCCAGCACTTGTGTGGGAATGCGGTAATCGGGTCCCAGGCTGCTCAAGGCCAGCGCGGTGGTGAACAGCTTGGTCGTCGATGCGGGCTGGAACAGCTGGTCGGCGTGATGCACATACAGCATGCGACCGCTGTCGAGCGAGACCACGGCGATGCCCCAGTTGGCCGCGGCAAAGCGAGGCTGGGCGATGAACGTGTCGATCTGGACACCCAAGGGTACGGTGGCGCTACCTTCCGGTTGATCGGCGAAGGCGGGCGCGATCCATGCCAGCGCGGGCAGGATGCCGAGCAAAAGGGCGGCGAAATGGCGGCGCCCGAGGCCTCTGAGCGAAATCATGACGGGAGTATTCCAGATCGGCCGGGGACCTGCATGACCGGTCCTGCACATGGGGTCTGTTACGCTTAGCGTTCGCGTCGGCTCGGATGAGCCGGCACCACCAAAGATATGAACGAGAACATCATGCAGATTGCCCCCCATAGTGTCGTTTCTTTCCACTACACGCTGACCGATGACCAGGGTCAGGTCGTCGACAGCTCGGACGGCCGCGAGCCGCTCACCTATCTGCAGGGCAGCGGCCAGATCGTGCCGGGCCTGGAGAAGGCGATGGAGGGTCGTCAGGCCGGTGACCAGTTCAAGGTCGACGTGCCCGCCGCCGAGGGCTATGGCGAGCGTCACGAGGAACTGGTGCAGGAAGTGCCACGTGAAGCGTTCCAGGGCGTGGCCGATATCCAGCCCGGCATGCAGTTCCAGGGGCGTGGCCCGCAGGGCGTCATCAATGTCACCGTGACCGCCGTCGACGGCGAAACCGTGCATATCGACGGTAACCACCCGTTGGCCGGCCAGACCCTGCATTTCGCGATCGAAGTGACCAGCGTGCGCGAGTCTTCCGAGGAAGAGCGCGAGCATGGTCATGTGCATGGCGAAGGCGGCCATCATCACTAAGCTCTAGTGCCTGGTGCTTGAAAGACGCCCGGCCGCGCGCCGGGCGTTCTCTATCTGAGGGGATTGAATGCAGGGACGCTTGCGTGTTGCCATCGTCGGTTATGGCACGGCCGGTCAGGCCGCCGCGCTTTTCTTGAGCGCACAAGGTCATCGCCTCAGCATTTTCGAGCAGGCACCCGTGCTGGGGCCTGTCGGCGCGGGTTTTCTGCTGCAGCCGACCGGGCTGGGGGTGCTCGATCGGCTGGGCTTGAGCAAGCCGATACTCGAGCGCGGACAGCGCATCGAGCGCCTCTACGGGGCAACGCCGAAAGGGCGTAGCGTGATGGACATGAGCTATCGGGACCATGCGCCCGATTGCTTCGGCCTCGGGCTGACGCGGGGCAGTCTGTTTGGCGTGCTGCACGATGCTTATGCTGACGCCTCCGATATTGCGACTGGCACGCGCATCGATGCCATCGAAAACGGGGATACGCTCCGCGACGACGAGGGACGCAAATACGGCCCATTCGATCTTATCGTTGTCGCCGATGGCGCCCATTCGCGTCTGCGCAAACATCACCCGAACAACATAAAGCGACAGAAGCTGTATCCATGGGGCGCCTTGTGGTGTCTGCTTCCAGCCGAATCCTGGGCCTATCCCGATCAATTGCAGCAGCGCTACGCGGGAACACGCGAAATGATCGGCATGCTGCCGGTCGGGCAGCGTACGGAGCACGCAGGGCGCTGGTTGACGTTCTATTTCAGTGTGCCCGGCGATCAACTCGACCACTTCGATGCTGCCGCGCTGGCGCAGCTGCGTGAGCGGGTGGCGGCCCTTTGGCCTGAGGTCGCCCCCTTGCTGGCGACGATTGCGGAGCCTGAGCAGATGCATCGCGCCCGCTATCGCGATGTGTTGTTGCGCAAGCCGGCGCAAGGAAAGGTCGTGTATATCGGCGACGCCGCGCATGCGATGAGCCCGCAATTGGGCCAGGGCGTGAACATGGCGTTGCTCGATGCCGAAACGTTGGCCGATGCGTTGGTGCAATCGCCAAGCACGGATGACGCGCTGATGGCGTATCGCGATCGTCGTCGCGCGCATCTGGCGATCTATCAGCGTCTGAGCCGTTGGCTGACGCCGTGGTTTCAGTCAGAGCGCAACAGCCTGGCCGGGTTGCGCGATCTTGGTTTCGGCCCCCTGGGAAGATTCGCGCTGACACGCGGGCACATGTTGCGCATTCTCACGGGAACCAAACAGAGCTGGTGGCACTAACTCGCTACCAGCTCCGCACTCAGTACCAATCCAGCAACGACACGCCGACGCCCAGGTAGGTGGCATTGTGGTTGTAGTCGATCAGGCTTTCGCCATAACCCTTGAACAGTTCCGTATAGCCGCGCAGGTTGCCGATCAGCGGGAAGCTCCAGGTGAACTGCCCTGCGCCGTGGCTGCGACTGCCGCCACGTAGCGAATGGCGCAACATCAGGCCGAATTCCTGGCCGTTCCATTCGTGGATGATCTGCATGTCCATGCGCCCCATATAGTCGCTGATATTGGGGTTGTCGTCGGTCTTGCTGTCCTCGGGGACGCGCCACCATGGGCGGAGCATGACCACCCAGTCATCGCGTTCGAAGCCAAAGTTGGCGATCACGCGGTTCCAACTGCGTGAGAGCGGATTGGATCGGCCGTTCGATTGGTGATTGAAGCCGATGCCCGCCAATCGCCCGTCCCAGCCCAGCACCGAGTAGTTGGTGTTGAACATCAGCATCGCTTCGGGTTCGTAGTTGGTTTCGCGGAAGGGGCGCGAGGTCTGCGAGTTGTAGACCTGCCAGCGCGAGGACTGCGTATAACCTACCCAAAGATCGCCGTTGTCGTTGAAGATGTTCTGCCACACCTTGGTCTTCAGGCTGAGCTGAAACTTCGCTTCGACATTCTGCAATTGCTGCGGCGAGGTGACGTTGTTGTCCGGGTTGGGGCTGCTGGGCTGGTCGTTCTGGTTGCTGGTCGCAAAGACCGGCATCACGTAGACCGGCTTGTAGCCGCGGATATTGAACGTGCCCAGCTTGCTGTCGGGCGATAGCTCCCAACGCGAGTCGAGCAAGGAAAGCGGCTTGCCCACTTCGCTATTGCCGCTCGCTGCCACCGTTTTGTGGTCGCTGCGGTCCTTGGCGAAGACGCTCGGTATCTCGGTACTTTCGTCTTTGCGCTTTTGCGCGACCGGCAGATTGTCGCGACCGGTAGCATGGTCATAGCAGGCCAATCGCTGTGCATCGCTTTCGATGCCGGTGCAGGCGCGAATATCCAGCGGATTGGGGTTTTGGGCGTGGGCGGTATGCATCGCACAAGCGAGAATCCCCGCCGATACGATGGCAGTCGTTCGCTTCATCAGCTGCTGCTCCTTGAATCCCCTTAAGGGCGCAAAGCCTGGAGTCTAGCGCGTCGTTGGCAGGCATCACAAAAAAGCGCCGGTGTGGCCGGCGCTTCTGTGCAGCTCGTCGCATCCATCGACTCAGGCATGCATCAAGACTTCTTCACCCAGGCTTCGTATTCGCTCTTGCTGATGCGGCCGTCACGATTACGGTCGGCATAGGAGAAGTCATTGGCGAGCAGCGGATAGGCCGATGCCTGAGATTCGGAGATCGACTTGCCGCCATTGGCCAACTGCTCAAAGCTCGGTGCCGGCCCCGACGCCACCGGTGGCATGGACGAATTCACCCTTGCAGGCTCACCTTTATCGGTGATCGTTTGCGTGGTGGACTGGCCTGGTTGAGGCGGGGGCGGCGGCGGAGGTTGCATCTGCTGTTGATCGCCCGCGACCGGTGGCGGAGGAGGAGGTGTGGCCTGTGTTTCCATCTGCTGCGGATCGGTCGACCCCGGCGGCGGAGGTGGCGGTGTGACCGACTGACCTTGCGGCGGCGGAGGCGGTGGCATCAGTGGCTGTGATTGAGGCTGCGGTGGTGTCGGTGGCTGTTGCGGCATGGGTTGATCCTGTGCCCACAACGTTCCGGCAAACTGCAGCGAGCCGACTGCCAGAGCCGATAAGAGCATCTTTGAATGTTTCATCGTCGTCGCTCCGTGCCAGAATGCTGGCCTTTGAACGGGTGAGTTCATGCTGACGGATCGGAAGTGCATGTGGCGTGTCCTCGGCAGCGCTGGATAAACGTAAGCTCAATAACCGCATCGAGGCCACGTGAAGTCATCGTTATCGTTGCATCAGCCTTCAGCGAATCCGCTCCCTGGTTTGAGTATTCAACAGGCACGTTGCCTGCAACTTGTCGCACAGGGCCTGCTTAAGCCGTCGGGAAAGCGCACGCGGCGCGAAGATGTGGTGGCTGCGATCGAACGCATGCGCCTTCTGCAGATCGACAGCATTCATGTGATTGCACGCAGCCCTTACATGGTGCTGCATTCGCGCCTGGGGGCATACGATCCGCAATGGCTCGACGATGCGCTCGAGCAGGGACGCATCGTGGAATGCTGGGCGCATGAGGCCTGTTTCGTACCGGCATCCGATATCGCCCTGCATCGCGACTGGCGTTCACAGCGCGGCATGCACTGGGCATACAAAAACGCGGAGCGCATGCAGCGCGAACATCGCGCGGGTATGGACGATGTGCTGGCACATATTCGCGCCAACGGTGCCGTTCGTACCGCCGACTTCACCGAAGGCGAGCGTCCGAGTGGCGCGGCTGGCTGGTGGTCGTGGAAGCCTGAGAAACGCTGGCTGGAAGCGTGGTTTGCGTTGGGTCAATTGATGGTGACGCGACGGGAGAAGTTTCAGCGCGTCTACGATCTGGCCGAACGCGTGCTCGAAAAGCTCGATCCGCCGTTCGATGCCGGTGCGGCGGCGCTGGATCATCCCAGTTTGCGTCGACGCTTTATTCTCGATGCGGTGCGTGCGTTGGGTGTCACTCAGGCGCGCTGGATTGCCGATTACTATCGGCTGAAACCCGCGGTGACCGAGCGGGAATTGGCGCCGCTGTGTGCCGAAGGCGAGCTCATCGAAGTTCGTGTCGATGGTTGGTCAGTAGCCGGATATGTCCATCGCGACCACGCTCCGTCACTTGCGCAAGCCATTCGGGGCAGGCTGCGTGCAAGCCATACGGCCTTGTTGTCGCCGTTCGATCCGCTGGTTTGGGATCGCGCGCGTGCCTTGGCGATGTTCGACTTCGAATACACGATCGAGTGCTATACGCCGCCGGCCAAGCGCAAGTATGGCTATTACGTCTTGCCGATCCTGCATCGGGGCAAGCTGATCGGGCGCCTGGATGCGAAGGCGCATCGTGCCGAGGAGATGTTCGAGGTCAAAGTGCTTTACCTCGAACCTGGTGTCGAGGTGGATGAACGTCTGGTCGATGAACTGGCTGAAGCGATCCAACGGACGGCGCGCTGGCATGCGACGCCCAAGGTGCGCATCGCGCGTTCGCGGCCGGCTAGTTTTGCAGTGTTGTTGCGTCGACGTTTGGCTGGGGCTTGAGGGACTAAAAGCCCCCTCACCCCAGCCCTCTCCCCCGGCATAGCCAGGGGAGAGGGGGCAGGTTACGCAAGTGCGACATACTGAAGTTCACCTCAGTCCGCCCCCTCTCCCCTGGCTATGCCGGGGGAGAGGGTTGGGGTGAGGGGGCGCAAGAGGCGATGCGAAGCGAGCCTGCAGCTTTATTGACCGCCGCCATTTGCCGCCGCCCCACTACTACAGGATTTGCCATGCAACACCTGATGCAGCTGATTGGCCAGGGCGACACAGCGCGTGCCCAATTGCGGCCGCATGTCGGGGTCCTGGGAATCTTCGATCAGGCTATGGCGCATCTGGTCGTAGCGGCTTTCGATCTGGTCGGGCGCGTAGATACCGGCAGCCCGATGGCAGGCCACATAGCTGGCAAGGTAGTCATCACAGGCGGCAATGCCAGTTTTGGCCGGTAGGTCCGAGGACGTTTCCGTCTGGGCGGGTGCCGTCGGCTTGGGCTTGGTCGAAGCGCTGGAGCGGGAACTCGCGCCGGGCACCGTAGTGTGTGTGCTGCCGGTGGAGGTGGTGTGGCGGGCGGGTTTGTCCGCACAGCCGGCCACGGTCAGGCCAGCGATGAGCGCCAGCAAGGCAAGTCGAGCTGAGGAAGTGAACATGCGCGCGCTCCTGCGTAGCGGTGGATGCTTTGGCGGCGTCAGCATACCTGTCGCCGCCCTGTCGGCCACTAAACTATGCTCGTGGTAAAGGAAAACTGAAGGAAAACCTGTGGCACGAAGGTGTTTAGACCGATCTTAAGCCGATCCAAGTCTCGTTATTGCACAAATAAATTCGCAATGGAGCAAATCTGGGCTATCATCCGCTAGCTGTGTTTGCCAGGGGTCACCAGAGTTTTGTGACCCGATGCCTCAGATCTGCGATCTGCCTCATCGCCTCACCCCTAGGGTTTCCTTAGCACACCAGTAAGCCGTCCGGACCGTTTTGTGGTTCGGACTGAGTCTTTCTATACCTTTAGGAGTGTTTTACATGTCAGATCGTCAGATCGGTACCGTCAAGTGGTTCAACGATGCCAAGGGTTTCGGCTTCATCAGCCGTGACAATGGCCCGGATGTTTTCGTGCATTTCCGCGCGATCCAGGGCAATGGCTTCAAGAGCCTCGCCGAAGGCCAGAAGGTTAGCTTCAAGGTCGTGCAGGGCCAGAAGGGCCTGCAGGCAGACGAAGTCAACGTCGCCTGAGCTAGCTCAAAAGTTGTAAGAAAAAGCCGGGCAGCAATGCCCGGCTTTTTTTATGACCAAATGTGAAGACGATTAATTGCACAAATAATCGGTCAATACCTACTTGTAATCCGAAAATCCGTTATGCTGGGGTCACTGTGTCTGCTAGGTCACGTGCGTGCCCCGATGTTCGGTTCCACAGAATCCTCACATCGCCTCACCCGAATTCCTGCATGCCCAGTAAGTCGTCGGCCAGAGGGGAGGCTGACTTGTCTCAGTATCGAGAAGAGTCGGAGTGAGTGAGTCATGTCGGATCGTGAGAATGGCACCGTAAAATGGTTCAACGACGCCAAGGGGTTCGGGTTCATCAGTCGGGAGAAGGGACCGGATGTTTTCGTCCATTTCCGTGCCATCCAGGGCACTGGCTTTAAGTCTCTGAAAGAGGGGCAGAAGGTCAGTTTCAAGGTGGTGCAGGGACAAAAGGGCGAGCAGGCCGAGGAAGTTCAGCCGCTCTGAGCGGTACTTTCCGAAGCTTAGGTTTGTCGTTAAAGAAAAGGCCGGCGCTAGCCGGCCTTTTCTTTAACCATAATCATGAAGCCGAGAGCCTGCGTGCAGCCTGCCGATTCGGACACACCGATACACGAAGTTGGATTACCCGTTACTGCCGCCGATGGTGCCGCCATACAATTATTGTGGCGTGCACCGGGGACGCCGGTACACGACGTGCTCTATTGGATGCCGGCCCTGGGCGTGGCCGCGAAGCATTATCTGCCGCTGGCGGAGGCCCTGGCGGCACGCGGTATCGCGGTGGCCATTCATGAATGGCGCGGCATCGGGTCGAGCAATCGCCGTGCCGGCCGTCACGAGGATTGGGCCTACCGGCAATTGCTGGAGCTGGACATGCCCGCAGGCATAGCCGTGACGCGTAGCCAATGGCCGGGGGCGCGGCACTGGATCGGCGGGCACAGTCTCGGTGGCCAGCTGGCCACGGTGTACGGCGCGCTCCATCCGCAAGCTTTCAGCGGCCTTGCCCTGGTCGCCAGCGGCGCGCCTTATTGGCGGCGGTTCCCGCGATCCGGGCTGATCGGATTGGCCTATGTCGCTGCGCCCTGGCTGGCGCGACTGGTGGGATACCTGCCCGGGCGCCGTATCGGTTTTGGCGGCAACGAAGCGCGTGGCGTGATCGACGATTGGGCACGGACCGGCCGTACCGGGCGATACGCTGCGCGTGGCATGGCCGACACTATGGAAGCGAAGCTCGCCGCATTGAATTGGCCGATCCTGGCGCAGCGCATGCACGACGACTGGTTGGTGCCGCAGTCGTCGCTCGACTGGTTGCTCGGCAAAATGCCGCTCGCGCCGCGTCGCTCGCATGTTCTTGCATCGAGCGACCTCGGTCATGCCCGTGCGGATCATTTCAGCTGGATGAAAACGCCCGACGCCATCGCTGCATATATCGCCGACTGGATCGACAGCGGCACTTGAACTGGCCGGAAGTGAGGGCACTTAGCCGTGATGCCTTTCTTCTGAGATGACCGGAATGAACCTCTACGCGCCCTTTGCACAACGCAGTCTCAACCTGCGCAATCGCCTGGTGATTTCACCGATGTGCCAGTACTCCGCCGTCGATGGCGTGCCCAATGAATGGCATCTGGTCCATCTGGGCAGCCGCGCCGTCGGCGGTGCGGCGGTGATCGTGACCGAGGCGACGGCGGTATCGCCGGAAGGGCGTATTTCGCCCGCCGACGTCGGCCTGTGGAATCAGGTGCAACTCGATGCGTGGAAGCCGATCGTGCGTTTCATCGCGGCGCAGGGAGCGATCCCCGGCGTGCAATTGGCGCATGCCGGCCGCAAGGCCAGCGCGCAGCGTCCCTGGGATGGCGGTGGCGCGCTGCGCGCCGATCAGGATCCATGGACCACGGTGGCGCCGTCGGCCCTCCCGTTCGACCAGGGCTGGCACGTGCCGCAGGCACTCGACGACGCGGGTATCGCTAAGGTGATCGCCGATTTCCGCACGGCGGCGGTCCGCTCGCTGGAAGCCGGCTTTCAGCTGATCGAGCTTCATGCCGCGCACGGTTATCTGCTGCATCAGTTCCTCTCGCCGCTGAGCAACCATCGCGACGACGGTTACGGCGGCAGCTTCGAAAACCGCACGCGGCTGGTGCGCGAAGTGATCGCCGCGGTGCGCGAAGTGTGGCCTGAGCATCTGCCGTTATGGCTGCGTATTTCCGCTACCGATTGGGCCGACGGTGGCTGGGATATCGATCAGAGCGTGCGTCTGGCCGCGATGGTGCATGAACTCGGCGTCGATCTGATCGATGTCTCCAGCGGCGGCCTGATACCGCATGTCAAAATTCCTGTCGAGCCGGGTTATCAGGTGCCCTTCGCTGCACGTATTCGTCGTGAGGCAAAGATCGCCACCGGCGCGGTCGGCCTGATTACCGAAGCCGACCAGGCCGCTGGTATCGTCGACGACGACGCGGCCGATCTGGTGCTGATTGCACGCGAAAGCCTGCGCGACCCGTATTTCCCGCGTCGCGCGGCGAAAACATTGGGTGCGGATATCGCCGCACCGGCGCAATATCTCAGGGCCTGGTAAGGAGTTGGATATGGAGCAGCAGCCGATCTTGATCGATGGTCGCGAGCACGATCTCGGCGACGGGTTTGTGGTGCGGCGGCTGTTGCCCGTATTGCAGGCGCGGCACGTCGGGCCATTCGTGTTCTACGACCATATGGGGCCGGCCCGGTTTGCGCCCGGTCGCGGCATGGACGTGCGGCCGCATCCGCATATCGGCCTGGCTACCGTCACCTGGTTGTTCGATGGTGCCATCCGGCATCGCGACAGCCTGGGCAGCGTGGCCGATATTCGTCCCGGCGAAGTGAACTGGATGACCTCCGGCCACGGGATCGTCCATTCCGAGCGCACGCCGCCGGAAGAGCGTCGCGACGGACAGACGGTGCACGGTATCCAGGTCTGGGTGGCTCTGCCGCAGGGCGATGCCGAAGTGGATCCGGAGTTTCATCATCACGATGCCAGCCAGCTGCCGCGGATCGAGCGCGATGGAGCGTCGCTGGTCTTGATCGCCGGTACGGCCTATGGCCAGCAGTCGCCGGTGAAAGTGTTCGCGCCGATGTTCTTTGTCCAGGCGCATCTGAAGGCCGGCAGCGAACTGGAGTGGCCGAGCGAACACGTCGAGCGGGGTTTGCACGTGATCGACGGCGAAGTGCAATGGGGCGACCTGACGGTGGCTTCCCAGCGGGTAGCGGTGCAGGCGGGCGAGAAGGCTGCGTCGCTACGCGCAACTCAGGACAGCCGCGTGATGCTGTTTGGCGGCGCGCCGCTCGATGGCGAGCGTCACCTGTGGTGGAACTTCGTTGCCAGCAGTCATGAACGCATCGAGGAAGCCAAACAGGCCTGGGCCGAGCAACGCTTTCCGCGCATTCCCGGCGACGATCAGGAGTTCATTCCGTTACCGGATCGCTGAGGCTGCATCGATCAGGTCTTAGGGTTTAGGCTTGGTGCTATCGCTTTCGCGGAGGTTTGTCCCATGTCCGGCTTTGCCAGCTTTCGCCAGTTCTACCCGTATTACCTGGGCGAGCACAGCAATGTGCAGTGCCGCCGCCTGCACTTTGTCGGCAGCACGCTGGTGCTGCTGATCCTGCTTGGCGCGGTTTTCAGCGGGGCGTTGGTGTGGCTATGGCTGTTGCCGGTGGTGGGCTACGGCTTTGCCTGGGTCGGGCATTTCTTCTTCGAGAAAAATCGGCCGGCGACGTTTCGCCATCCGCTTTACAGCCTGATGGGCGATTGGGTGATGTTCTGGGATGTCTTGCGCGGGCGCGTGAAGCTCTGATCAACGGTACTGCTGATGACAGGAATGGCAGGCCTCGCCGATCGGTTTGAGTGCGGCGGCCAGGGCAGGGCAGTCGGCCGGTGCTGCCAGGGCGGCGGCCTGAACGGCTGCGTGCAGCTTGTCGGCAGCATCCAGGAACGGTTGGTCCACACCAGGAAAAGCCGGTCCGATGTCTTGCGAAATCGTCAGCAGGCTGCCCAGTTGGGCATGCGTTTTGGCGGCATCGCACTGCTTGGCCTTGACCGCGTTACCCAGTTCGCCGAAGTGATGGGACATCACCACCATCACCGAATGCGGCAGCGGGTTGCGATCGCGCAGCGCATTCATCGAGAAAACCGTGCCGATGACGCCGATCACCAGGCCCAGCACAATCAATAGAGCGGCACGCATCGTCGGTTCCCTTCTCGATTCGAATCAGGGCGGGAGGGTAGCACAGGCTTTGCGACCGCTTCCCGGATAAAATGACACGCTGGTTTTCAGGAATTCGTTCACATGTCCCGCCGTACCCGTTTCTTCATCCAGGCTCGCGCATGAGCACCCAGGCGCAACAGAATCAGGCGCAACACGCCGAACGCTTTGCCGGCGTGGAAAGGCTCTATGGCGTCGGCAGCCTGGAGAAATTTGCGCGCAGTCATGTCGCTGTCATCGGCGTCGGCGGCGTGGGCTCATGGGCGGCCGAGGCGCTGGCCCGAACCGGCGTGGGCCGACTGACCCTGATCGACGCGGATGAGGTCTGCGTATCCAATACGAATCGTCAGTTGCATGCGCTCGATGGCGAATACGGCAAGCCGAAGGTCGGCGTGGTCGCTGCCCGTGCGCACGCAATCAATCCGGGTATCCGCCTGGAAGCGATCGAACGGTTTCTCACGCCGGCGACCATGGATGAGCTGCTCGATCGCGGCTACGACGTGGTGCTCGACGCCTGCGACGCGTTCCGCGTCAAGCTCGAAGCGATCGCCTGGTGCCGGCGTCGCAAGCTGCCGATGGTGACCGTGGGCTCGGCCGGTGGCCGCACCGACCCGACCCAGATTCGCGTGCGCGATCTGTCGCGCACCGAACACGATGCGATGTTCAGCCTGATCCGGAAAAAGCTGCGCCAGGATTTCAACTTTCCGCGCAACCCCGATCGTTACTTCGGCGTATCGGCGGTGTACTCGTTGCAGAACGTGCAGTATCCGCAGCCCGATGGCACCGTTTGCGGCACACGCCCGCCAGGCGGCGATGCGTTAAACCTGGCCTGCGGCGGCGGCCTGGGTGCGGCGACCCATGTGACAGGGGCGTTTGCGTTTGCGGCGGTGGGGAAGGTGGTGGAGAAGCTGCTTAGTAGTGAGTGAAGAGGAGTGAGGAAATAGAGAAAGGCGGTGCCTGGATATCTCTCTCTTCTCACTTCTCTCCACTCACTCCTCGCTTCCAGCATTACCAACCCATGTAGTGACCGCCATTGATCGCCAGGTTCGCCCCGGTGATCCAGCTGGCTTCTTCACCGGTGAAAAACGCCACGGCATGCGCGATTTCCTCGGGTTTGCCCAGGCGCCCCACCGGGATCTGCGCGATGATCTTCTCGCGGACCTCTTCAGGCACCGCCATCACCATGTCCGTACCCACGTAACCGGGTGACACCGTGTTCACGGTGACGCCGAAGCGTGCGTTCTCTTGCGCAAGCGAAATGGTGAAGCCATGCATGCCGGCCTTCGCCGCCGCGTAGTTGGCCTGGCCGTACTGGCCTTTCTGGCCATTGATCGAGCTGATCTGCACGATGCGGCCCCAGCGCTTGTTGCGCATGTTTTCGATCACCGGGCGCGTGACGTTGAAGCAGGCATTGAGGTTGGTGTTGACCACCTCGGTCCACTGCTCGTAAGTCATCTTGTGGAACGTGGTGTCGCGTGTGATGCCGGCGTTGTTGACCAGGATTTCCACCGGCCCGAGCTTGCTGCTGATCGCTTCGACCATCGTTTCGCAGGCCGCGGGCTCACCCACGTCGCCGGGAACCAGCAATACCTCGATGCCTTCGCGGTTCATCGCATCGCGCCATGCTTCGGCCTTGGCCTGATCGCGATAGTTGGTGGCGACACGATGGCCTTGGCGGGCCAGATAACGAATGATCGCGCTGCCGATGCCGCCAGTACCGCCAGTGACCAATGCCGTGCGTTGCGTCATACCTCGTCTCCTCAACTGTTTGGATGTCCATTTCGCGAGCACCGTCTACGCGGTGAAACTCCGACGCAAACAGCCTACTGATGGATCATGGCAGAACGTTGGCGTTCCGGGAACGCTGTTTGTGCGTAAAGATCGCGCTTAGTTCAGCGACGCATGATCAAGCGTGACGTTCGCTGCAGTGCGGTAAGGCGCGAGGATCGAAATGGCGTAGCGCATCTTGTAGCAATGCGTCCACGCCATGGCTGCTGTTCGACGTGTCGACATCGAGAAAAGCCAGTGCGCGGCGCAGCGCGGCCAGTGGATTCATGGGGTCGACGGGCAGGGCGCCATCGGATTTGGACAGCTTGCGGCCTTCATCATCCAGTGCCAACGGCAAATGCAGATAAGCCGGTGTCGCCAGCCCCAGACAGCGTTGCAGCCAGATCTGCCTGGCGGTCGAATCGAGCAGGTCATGGCCGCGTACCACTTCGGTAATGCCTTGATCTGCATCGTCGACTACACAAGCCAGTTGATAGGCGTAGAGACCTTCCACACGCTTGATGACGAAGTCGCCGGCCGCCTCTCGCAGGTGCTGACGTTGTTCGCCCTGCAGGCCATCAGTGAAGACGATCTCGATGTCCGGGACCCGTATCCGCCACGCTGGCGGTCGTAACGGGTCCGATGCTGCGACGCAATATCCGTCACGGTGCATGCCGCCGCTGGCGGCCAGATCGCTCCGGCTACACCAGCAGGGGAACACCAGGTCGGCGGCGCGAAGACGCTCAAAAGCGTCGTCGTACGCTGCACCGCGTTCGGATTGATACATGGCCGGTCGATCGGCCCGCAACCCGAAGGCGGGTAGCGCCGCCAGGATGCTTTGCGCCGATCCGGGCACTTCGCGCGGCGGGTCGATGTCTTCCACCCGCAAGAGCCATTGCCCGCCGGCATGCCGCGCGCAAAGCCAGCTGCCCACCGCGGCTACCAGGGAACCGAAATGCAGCCGGCCGGTCGGAGAGGGGGCAAAGCGTCCGCGGTAACTCATCGGTTCGATTTTAGAAGATCGAACCCCGGAGTTCGCAACGCTTTTTGAACAGCCGGCGGACCAGGCGGCCACAACCACCCTTGAAACTCACCGGTACAGCCACGATTCTTGTTAGGGTTACACCCCCTTTCATGACTGCCCGAGAGACAGCCATGCGACGCATCGCATTATTCCTGCTTACCAATATCGCCGTCCTTTTCCTGCTGAGCATCGTCTGCCATCTGTTTGGCATCGATCAGTGGGCTGCCTCCCGTGGTTACGGCGGCATGACCGGGCTACTGATCTATGCCGCCGTATTCGGTATGGGCGGCGCGTTCATTTCGCTGGCCATGTCCAAATGGATGGCCAAGATGTCCACCGGCGCCCGGGTGATCGAGCAGCCGCAGAACGAGGGCGAGCGCTGGCTGGTCGAGACCGTGCGTCGCCATGCGCAGGCTGCCGGTATCGGCATGCCGGAGGTGGCGATCTACGACGCCCCGGACATGAACGCCTTCGCCACCGGCATGAGCAAGAACAGCTCGCTGGTCGCGGTCAGCACCGGCCTGCTGCAACAGATGGATCGCGAGCAGGTTTCGGCCGTGCTCGGCCATGAGATCGGCCATATCGCCAATGGCGACATGGTCACGCTCACGTTGATCCAGGGCGTGGTCAATACGCTGGTGATCGTGGCGGCGCGCATTGTCGGTCGAATGGTCGACAGCTGGCTGTCGGGTGGCCGTGACAATCGCGACGGCGGCGGCATCGGTTATTTCGTGACGGTGATGGTGCTGCAGCTGGTGTTCGGCCTGTTCGCCTCGATGATCGTGATGGCGTTCTCGCGCTGGCGCGAATTCCGTGCCGATGCGGCCGGTGCCCATCTGGCCGGGCGCGCGTCGATGATCTCCGCGCTGCAGCGCTTGCAGGCGGATCACGGCGAGACCACGCTGCCGCAGACGATTGCCGCGTTCGGTATTTCCGGTCATCTGGCCGGGGGGTTCAAGCGCCTGTTCATGAGCCATCCGCCGCTCGAAGAGCGTATCGCGGCGCTGCAAAAGCAGGCCTGAAAATTCCGGTAACAACGCGGGCGCCTGTATCAGGCGCCCGCACGCCTTTTCCCTTTCTCACTCCATTGACCTTCAAGTTCCCATGACCGCCGAAACCCATAAGTTCCAGGCCGAAGTCGCTCAGGTACTCCACCTGGTCACGCATTCGCTTTATTCGCACAAGGAAATTTTCCTGCGCGAGCTGATCTCCAATGCATCGGACGCGTGCGACAAGCTGCGCTTCGAGTCGATTGCCCAGCCCGACCTGCTCGGCGGCGATGGCGAGTTGCATATCGATGTCAGTTGGGATCCGCAGGCGCGCACCGTTACCGTGCGCGACAACGGCATCGGCATGACGCGCGATGAAGTGGTCGCCAATATCGGCACGATCGCCAGTTCCGGTACGCGTCGTTTTCTCGAAGCCATGTCCAGCGAGCAGAAGACCGACGCGCGCCTGATCGGCCAGTTCGGCGTGGGCTTCTATTCCGCGTTCGTGGTGGCCGATCGCGTCACCGTGCTGACCCGCCGTGCCGGCGCTACCGAGGGCGTGAAGTGGGAGAGTGACGGCAAGGGCGAGTATTCGCTCGAGTCGACCGAATTGTCGGACCGCGGCACCCAGGTGATCCTGCATCTGAAGGCCGACGAGGACGAGTTCCTGAAGCCCTGGACCTTGAAGTCGCTGATTACGCGTTACTCGGACCACGTCGCTTTCCCGATCCGCATGCCCAAGGAAGAAGATGGCAAGCCGGGCAGCGAGTGGGATACGGTCAACGCCGCCTCCGCACTGTGGACCAAGCCGAAGTCGGAGATCAGCGACGAGGACTACCAGAGCTTCTACAAGTCGCTCGGTCATGATTTCAACGACGCGCTGGCCTGGACGCATAACCGTGTCGAGGGCAGCCAGAGTTTCACCACGCTGCTCTATCTCCCGGCGCAGCCGCCGTTCGACCTGATGATGGGCGGGCGCGACGAGCGCAAGGGGCTCAAGCTCTATATCAAGCGCGTCTTCATCATGGACGCGGCCGAAGAGCTGCTGCCGAACTATCTGCGCTTCGTGCGTGGCGTGGTCGACGCGGACGATCTGCCGCTCAATGTGAGCCGCGAAATCCTGCAGCAGAATCGTCAGCTCGACCGCATCAAGGCGGCCTGCGTCAAGCGCGTGCTGGACCTGATCGAAAAGCTGGCCCGGGACGAGCCGGAAAAATTCGCCACCTTCTACAAGGCCTTCGGCAACACGCTGAAGGAAGGCATCGCCGAAGATCATGCCAACAAGGAACGCATCGCCAAGCTGCTGCGTTTTGCCTCGACCAAGGGCGATGGCGCGGCGCAGACGGTGTCGCTTGACGATGTCGTCGGTCGGTTGCTGGTGGGCCAGGACACGATCTGGTACATCACCGCCGACAGCTATGCCGCGGCGGTCGGTAGCCCGCAGCTCGAGGCCTTCAAGGCCAAGGGCATCGAAGTGCTGCTGATGTTCGATCGTATCGACGAGTGGATGCTCGGCAGCCTCAACGAGTACGCCGGCAAGAAGCTCAAGAACGTCGCCAAGGGCGAACTGCCGCTGGACGAGGCCGACAAGAAGCAGCAGGAGGAGGCCACCAAGGCCGCCGAGCCGTTGCTGGTCAAGCTGAAAGAGCTACTCGGCGATCGCGTGGCCGATGTACGCGTTTCCGCCCGCCTGACCGACTCGCCCTCGTGCCTGGCATTGAGCGATTACGAAATGGCCCCGCATCTGGCACGCCTGTTGCGCGAAGCCGGCCATGACATGCCAGAAAGCAAGCCGACGCTGGAGATCAATCCGCAGCATGCCTTGCTTAAGCGGGTCGAGGCGGAGGCTGATGCCGGCAAGGCCAGGGACCTGGCCAACCTGCTGCTTGAGCAGGCCGAGATCTCCGCGGGCGCGCAGTTGCCGGATCCGGCGGCGTTTGTGCAGCGGATGAATCGGGTTTTGCTGGGCTGATGGTGACGGACAGAAATTTCTAAGCACCACCTCCTACTCGTCATCCCGGCGCAGGCCGGGATCCAGTGACGTTGTGGTTGGGTTGTCGCGAAGTCATCAAGCATTTGCTCTGCCGCGAAAACCGGAAACCGGAGCCACTGGATCCCGGCCTGCGCCGGGATGACGATGTAAAGAGAGGCCTCCGGTAAGTAACCGGAGGCCTTTTTTGTCGTGCTATGTTGACCATAGGCCAAGGGGACAACCGCCTATGTCATGGCATCAACTCAATGTTGGCGCACATATCGCCATGGGCGTATTCGGCCTGCTGGTAGGCCTGCTCCCGCTTTGCTCACGCAAGGGTTCCACGATGCATCGGCGCGCCGGTCGCCTGTTCGTTTACCTTGCCGGCATCGTACTGACCACGGCCGTGATTGCCGATGTGTTTTTCCCGGTGCCCATGACGCTGGTGGCGGTAACGCTGTCGGCGACCTACCAATACATCAGCAGCCTGCGTGCGTTGCATCTGCGCCGGTCGCCACCGGGCCTGCTCGATGCCGGACTGGCCGGGGCGACACTGCTGGCCTGCGGGTTTTTCGTCATGTCGATGGGGAAGGGCAATGCGTCGTTCACGCCAGCGATCGGTTATTCCACGATCGGTTATGTGGCGGTCGTGGCCATCTACGATCTCTCTCGCGGTTTCTGGGGTGAGCTCTGGCTGCGTCGCGTGCGCCCGCTCGATCATGGCCTGAAGATGACCGGCGTGTATTTCGCCATGCTCTCCGCTGGTGCGGGTAATCTGCTGCGCGGGCTGCAGCCGTGGAGCCAGATTCTTCCTTCGGTGATTGGCACACTTGTGCTTATCGTGCTGGCCGTCCGCTATATCCGCCGATGGCGCGCTGTTACGGCCGATGTCATGCCGATCGTGGAATAAACGAACCATGAGTGCGTTGCTGCTGCTTTTTACCTGTCTGCTCCTGGGCATCGCCGTTGCGCGCTGGGCGAAACCACCGGCAGGGATCGTGCCCGGCATCAACTGGTGGGTGATCAACGTTGCATTGCCCTCGCTGGTGCTGGGGCTGATTCCCAAGATTCACTTCGATCCGCAGCTATGGTTTCCCGTGGCGGCGATGGCGATAACATTTGGCGGCTCATGGCTGGTGTTTGCCACACTGGGCGCATGGTTCGGTTGGTCGCGCCAGCGTGTCGGCGGATTGATCCTGGTCTGCGGCTTGGGCAATACCTCGTTCATGGGCTATCCCATGATGCAGGCGTTGCACGGCAAGGAAGGCCTGGCGGTTGCGGTAGTGGCCGATCAGCTTGGTTGCTTTCCCTTGCTGGCATCCGCCGGGGTGCTGGTGGCATCGCTTTACGCGGGACGTCGTCCCCCGCTGGGGCTGATAGCGAAACGCATCCTCAGCTTTCCGCCGTTCATTGCGCTGGTGATAGGCGTGCTGGTGGGTTCACTGGGTGGTTGGCCTGCGATGGTCGACGAGGTACTGGCGCCCTTGGGCGCGACGTTGACTCCGCTGGCTCTGTTTTCAGTCGGCTTGCAGTTCAAGCTGCAGCCCGGCGAAGGGCAGATCAAGGTGGTGGGATTGGGCCTGGCATGGAAGCTCGCGCTTGCGCCACTGGTTTGCTGGCTGCTTGGCATCGCAACCGGCGTGCACGGATTGACTCTGACTGTTGGCGTTTTGCAGGCTGCGATGGCGCCGATGATTTCCGCGGCGATTCTGGCCGACGAGTACGAACTCGAACCTACGTTGGCCAACACCGTGCTCGGGGCCGGTATCGTGCTGTCGCTGGTGACGATTCCTTTGGGCAACTGGCTGTTGTCGACCTAGCGGTGTTGCGATTCGAGGGCTTCGACCGCGTCCTTGGCATCTTTCAGACCCGCGCCCGTGCGTTCTCGATAGAGCTTGATGGCGTCGATCTTGCGTCGCTGGCGCAGCATGTCCAGAACGGTTTCTTCCAACGCTGCATCGGCTGGAATTTCCACGCGAGGCGGTGACGGCGGGTAGGTCGGTTTTGGCCGCCACTCGCTTTTTGGGCGCTGCCTTGCGGTCACCCGCCCCAGCACGAAGCCGAGCACCACCAGTAGCGCATAGATCACATAGGTCTGTGTTTGCGGGTCCATGAACGCTTCGCCTGGCATCGATAACGCGGGATAATGCACCCATGTCGATAGATCGTGCCAATGCTTCGCCCCAGGTCCGCGCGGATGTGTGGCTCTGGGCCGCCCGCTTCTTCAAGACGCGCAGCATCGCCAAGCAGGCGATCGAGGGCGGCAAGATCGATGTGAACGGTGCCGGGTGCAAGCCGGCCAAGACGTTGCATGTCGGCGACACGCTGAAGATCAGCCGTGGCGAGGAACGCCTCGAAGTCGAAGTGCTCGCCTTGTCCGCGCAGCGTGGCCCGGCATCGATCGCGCAGACACTCTATCGTGAGAGCGAAGCCAGCATCGCGGCCCGCGAAATCGCTCGTGCCGAACGCGATACACGCAACGGCGGCCTGCTGCGTCCGCCCTCACGGCCGAACAAACAGGAACGGCGACAGCTGATGCGCTTCAAGGACCAGGATCAGGGCTGACGCAAAACCCCGCGCATCGTGGGCTGCTGACTCACGATGCGCGGGGCATGCGGGTGGAGCGTTTTACAACGTCAGGCCGAGCGCTTTGGCCACGCCTGCTGCATAGGCCGGGTCGGCCTTGCCAAAATGCCCCAGCTGACGGCGAACAATGGTTTCCGGCACGCCCTGCATGGCGGCCGCAATATTGCCGAACAGCTGTTGCTTCTGGTTCTCGTTCATCAGGCGGAACAGATCGCCGGCCTGAGTGTAGTCATCGTTGCCTTCGCGGTGGTCGTAGCGGTCGGCATCGCCCGAAATCTTCAACGGCGGCTCTTTGGCCGAAGCATCCTGCACCGGCCCGTTGAATGAATTGGGCTCGTAATTGACGCTGCCGCCGCCGTTGCCGTCGAAGCGCATCTGGCCGTCGCGGGCATAGTTGTGCACCGGACAGCGCGGGCGATTGACCGGTAGCGCATCATGATTGACGCCCAGGCGATAACGCGCCGCGTCGGCATAGGAGAAGATGCGGAACTGCAGCATCTTGTCCGGGCTATGGCTGATGCCAGGCACTACGTTGGCCGGCGAGAAACTCGATTGCTCGACCTCGGCGTGATAGTTCTCCGGGTTCTGGTTGAGTTCCATCACGCCCACTTCGATCAGCGGATAGTCCTTGTGCGGCCACACCTTGGTGAGATCGAACGGGTTATAGCGGGTTTTCTCCGCATCGGCTTCGGGCATCACTTGCACATACATGGTCCAGCGCGGGAACTCCTTGCGTTCGATCGCCTCGTACAGGTCACGCTGGTGCGATTCGCGATCTTCGCCGATGACCTTGGCCGCTTCCTCATTGGTCCAGTTCTTGATGCCTTGCTGGGTCTTGAAGTGGAACTTCACCCAGTAACGCTCGCCTTGTTCGTTCCAGAAGCTGTAGGTATGGCTGCCGAAGCCATGCATATGGCGCAGGCTGGCAGGCAGGCCGCGGTCGCTCATCAAGGTAGTGACCTGATGCAGCGACTCGGGCGATAGCGACCAGAAATCCCACATCGCCGTGGCGCTACGCATATTGGTACGCGGGTCGCGCTTCTGCGTGTGGATGAAATCGGGGAATTTGTACGGATCGCGCACGAAGAATACCGGCGTATTGTTGCCGACCAGATCCCAGTTGCCTTGTTCGGTATAGAACTTCAAGGCGAAACCGCGCACGTCGCGCTCGGCATCGGCCGCGCCGCGCTCGCCTGCCACGGTGGAGAAGCGCAACAGCAGCGGCGTCTTGCTGCCCGGCTTGAACACCTTGGCCAGGCTGTACCGGGTGATGTCATGCGTGATGGTCAGCGTGCCGAATGCAGCGGAGCCCTTGGCGTGAACGACGCGCTCGGGAATACGTTCGCGATTGAAGTGGGCATGCTTCTCGAAGAGCTGATGGTCCTGTACCAGCAGCGGGCCGCGTGGACCGGCAGTGAGGCTGTTCTGATTGTCCGGCACCGGTGCGCCGGAGTCGGTGGTAAGAGTTTTGCGATCGCTCATGGGCTGATTCCATCCTGGCTGGGCGTGGGGAGTGGGCTGAGATGCCCTGCCTGGATGGAATCTACGGAGGTTTGCTGGCTAGTGGAATTTGATTGATTTGATGCTCTTCATAGGCGATGCCTATTGTGGTGGTGAGGGCTTAAAGCCCCCCTCACCCCAACCCTCTCCCCCGGCAAGCCAGGGGAGAGGGAGCCTGATGAGGGAACCTCGATGTTTCGCACTTGCGCAACTTAGCTCCCTCTCCCCTGGCTTCGCCGGGGGAGAGGGTTGGGGTGAGGGGGCGCTCTTGCCTCAGCCCTTCAAATGCTTCAACCGATAAAGCGCCTCGAGCGCTTCACGCGGCGACAGCGCATCCGGATCGATATCTTCCAGCGCACGCTCGACAACCGAAGGCGCGGCGGCAAACAAACCCAACTGCGGTGACGCGTCCACCGACGCGGCCGGCTTCGCCACATGCGCATGCATGCCGCGCTCAAGCTCGGCCAAGGTACGCCGCGCATCGGCAATCACACTCTTGGGCAAACCAGCCAGCGCGGCCACCTGCAAACCGAAGCTTCGGTTGGCGGGTCCTTCCTTGACCGCATGCATGAAGACCAGCTGCTCGCCGTACTCAACTGCATCCAGATGCACATTAGCGATGGTCGAATACTCGGTGGCCAGCTCGGTCAGTTCGAAGTAATGCGTCGCAAACAAGGTATAGGCGCGACTGGCCGCAGCCAGATGCACCGCCGCGGCGCGTGCGAGCGCCAGGCCATCGTAAGTGCTGGTGCCGCGGCCGACTTCGTCCATCAGCACCAGACTGTGTTCGGTAGCGTTGTGAAGAATGTTCGCCGTCTCGCTCATTTCCACCATGAAGGTGGACTGGCCGCGCGACAAGTCATCGCCGGCGCCGATACGCGTAAAGATGCGATCGACCGGGCCGATCGTGGCGCTGCTTGCCGGCACGTAGCTGCCGATATGCGCGAGCAGCACGATCAACGCGTTCTGGCGCATATAGGTCGATTTACCGCCCATGTTCGGGCCGGTGATCACCAGCATGCGGCGTTCGTTGTCGAGCTTGAGATCGTTCGGCTCGAAGGGTTCGTCGCGAACCTTTTCCACGACCGGGTGGCGACCGCGCTCGATGGCGATGCCGGGGGCATCGATCAGCTTTGGCTCGCTCCAATCCAGCGCCGCCGCGCGCTCGGCCAGCGTGGCAAGCACGTCGAGCGCGGCCATGGCGGATGCAGCGGCTTTGAGCGGTTCGAGTTTTTCGATCAGGCTGTCGAGCAGCGCTTCGTACAGCGCACGCTCGCGCATCAGCGAGCGTTCCTTGGCCGACAGCACCTTGTCTTCGAAGGTCTTCAACTCTTCGGTGATGTAGCGTTCGGCGTTCTTGGTGGTCTGCCGGCGCGTGTAATGCGTCGGTGCCTTGTCGGCCTGACCCTTGCTGATTTCGATGTAGTAGCCGTGTACGCGGTTGTAGCCGACTTTCAGCGTACTGATGCCGCTGGCGGCTTTTTCGCGTTCTTCCATCTCGACCAGATACTGGTCGGCGTTGGTGGCCAGGCGGCGCAGCTCGTCCAGCTCCGCGTCGTAGCCATCGGCAATCACGCCGCCGTCGCGTTGCAGGACCGGCGGCTGTTCCACCACGGCACGCGCGAGCAGGGCAGCGATATCGGCGTGGTCGCCGATGCTCTCCACCAGCGTATGCAATAGCGGACTGTCGAGCGTGGCGATCCGCTCGCGCAAGTTGGGCGCCGCAGCCAGGCCGTCGCGCAAGGTGGAAAGATCGCGTGGTCGCGCGGAGCGCAGCGCTACGCGAGCCAGGATGCGTTCGAGATCGCCGATGCCGCGCAACGGTTCGCGCAGGTTTTCGTAATGGCGATTCTCGATCAGCATGCCGACCGCCTGATGGCGGCGGCGCAAGATGTCCTGTGATCGCAGTGGGCGATTGAGCCAGCGACGGAGCAGGCGCGCCCCCATCGGTGTCACCGTCTCGTCGAGTACGCCGAGCAGGGTGTGTTCGACGCGGCCGCTCGGATGCGTATCCAGTTCCAGGTTGCGACGCGTAGCCGCGTCCAGCGCGATCGTTTCGCTGGCGCTTTCCACCGCCATGCCGGACAGATGCGGCAGCGCGCTTTTCTGTGTCTCTTCGACATAGCCCAGCAGGCAGCCGGCAGCGGCGATCGCCAGCGGCAGGTTGTCCACGCCGAAGCCGTCGAGGCCACGCGTGCCGAAGAAACGATTGAGTTCGCGTCGCGCCGCATCGCCGTCGAAATGCCACGGTGGGCGCTTGCGCACGCCAGGCAGCGCGGTGACCAGGCGAGGCCAGGCGATATCTTCGCTGACCAGGGTTTCGGCCGGCTGCAGGCGCGCCAGTTCTGCAGCCAACGCTTCGGCGGTCGGCACTTCGCTAAGCAGAAAGCGGCCACTGGAAAGGTCCGCCCAGGCCAGCCCATAGGCGCCTTGCGCGCCGGCAGCGATGGCCAGCAACAGGTTGTCGCGGCGTTCTTCCAGCAACGCGGCATCGGTCACTGTGCCGGGGGTGACGATACGTACCACCTTGCGTTCGACCGGCCCCTTGGACAAGGCCGGATCGCCGATCTGTTCGCAGATCGCCACCGACTCGCCCAGCCGTACCAGCCGGGCCAGATAGTTCTCGGCGGCGTGATAGGGCACGCCGGCCATCGGAATCGGTTGCCCGGCCGACTGGCCGCGCTGGGTCAGCGTGATATCCAGCAACCGCGCAGCCTTGCGCGCATCGTCGTAGAACAACTCATAAAAATCGCCCATCCGGAAAAACAGCAGCACGTCCGGGTGCTCGGCCTTGGCCGACAGGTACTGACGCATGAAGGGGGTGTGGGCGGCGTGGTCTGTTCTATCCATCGAGCGCTTGGCTTGTCTTGAAGGCGGGCGCGGCAGCGCCGCGCGGAACGAGCGATTGTGCGCTGGACCGGCATTTATCTCCAGCCTTGCCAGGCTGCCGTGCCGCTCGGGCAGCCGCAGGGCATGCGTTAGAACCTGCCGCCAAGGCCGGCGCAAACGTCGGCCAAAAGTCGATTTAACTCGTGGAAAACCGATTTGAACGGCCAAATATGACGTAACAAATTACGTGAGTGATGCCGGTCACGAAAGCGCAGCGCAAGCTTGACGGCCTCCTGGGGCGGGCGCAATCTCGTGCAGCTGCGGGTAGGGGGCTCCTCGCGCGTTGGATCCGGTGCATCGAAGCACCGGAGCATTTCCGCCACTGCTGGGAGGCTGTGCGACGATGCTTGCGTCTGTGCCCTTATCTTCTTCGACCGTGCCGCCGATGGAGGCTGTACCTCCGGCGATGCACGTGCTGGTACTCGAAGACGACGATTTATTGCGTGATCGTGTCCTGGTGCCGCGGCTGCGGCAGTTCGGTTTCGATGTCGTCGCGATCGGCCAGGCGGCGGATCTACCCGGTCAATTGAGCCGTCGCCGCCCCGACATCGTCTTGCTCGACGTGGGTCTGCCCGATGCCGATGGCTTCGACGTGACGCGGCAGTTGCGTCGCGACACCTCGGAGATCGGCATCGTCATGCTGACCGGCCGTGGTCGCAAAACCGATCGCGTGCGCGGTCTCAGCGAAGGCGCCGATGCGTATCTGGCCAAGCCGATCGATCTGGACGTGCTGGGCGCGACACTTTTCAGCCTGGCGCGTCGACTGCGTAGCGCCTGCGCCTTGCCCGAATCCCTGACGCGGGGTTGGCGTCTGGGTGCCGACGGCTGGTGTTTGATCTCTCCGGCGGGCGGCACGGCGGCGTTGACCAAGACGGAAGGTCGCCTGATGGACAAGTTCCTGAAGAACATCAATCGGGTGATTTCTCGCGAAGAGCTGATTGCACTGTTTACCGCCGATGCGTACGACTTCGACCCGCATCGTCTCGACTCGCTGATTCACCGGTTGCGCAAGAAGGTTCTGACCGTGCTTGGCGAGCCGTTGCCGTTGAATGCCGTGCACCGTGAGGGGTATGTGATGGTGCGGGTATAGCGACGAGAGCCTTCCTGAGTTTGTAGGAGCGACTTCAGTCGCGACCATGCAGCGCGAGGAAAAGCCGGTCGCGACTGAAGTCGCTCCTACAAGATAGGGGGATCCGGGTTTACCAGGTCAGGTCGTCCGGGACCTGGAACTGCTTGTAGTACTCGTCGTCTTCGCTATGGGTGTCGGCGGTACTCGAGCGACCATGGTCCAGCACGATCATCGACGCGTCGCGCGCATAGATCTTGTCCGCGGCGGCGCGTGGCAGCAATTCGTAGCCCGCGTCGTGACGCGCGACCACCAGCGCGCCACTGGCCAACTGTTTGCGTAGCGCATCGTTGACCAGCAGGCTCTTGATCGCATTGCCATCGGAGAACCGGTAGTCGATCTCGCCTTCGCGTTTGACCTTGTTGGTTTCCACGATCTGGCGGATCTGCGCGCGCAGTTCCTTGGCATGTGCCTGCGCGTTGCGCTCGGCGGCAATCGCACGATCACGCTCGGCACGCTCGGCCTGTACGCGCTGGGCGTCGACGCGCTCCGCGTCGGCCGATACAGGCGCTTTTCCCTCGCGTTGCTTGGTCTGTTCGCGCACCACCTGGGCGACCTTGCCCTTTTTGACCAAGCCGGCTTTAAGTAGTTGTTCTTGCGGGGGATTGCGCATATGAATACGAGTCGTGCGTTGATTTTGACGTGGGTATTGTACCGCTGGGGCGCTGGCGGTCGCGACTGAAGTCGCTCCTACAAGCTAGCTGTGCCTACCTGAGTTTGTAGGAGCGACTTCAGTCGCGACCGTCCCCCAAACTCTTTCCTCATTCCCGGCTACTGATTTCTACTCTTTCCCCGGCAACCTTCAACACGCGTGCCAGCAAATGGCTGGGCGCAAACGGCTTGGGCAGTCGCTCGGTGAAATCGTCCTCGTTGCGAAACGGTTGCCCGTCGCTTTCCAGGTAGGCGGAAATCAGGATGACCGGGACGCCGGGCAGGTGTGCGCGTAGTTTCCTGAGCAAGGCGATGCCGTCGGTATCCGGCATGCGGTTATCGCAGACGATGATTTGCGGCGCGTGCCGCGCCGTCTGCACCAGCCATTCGGCCTCGCTGCCGGATGCCGCCATGCTCACTTCGCAGCCGCCTTGCTCAAGCGCGTTGGCAAGCAAGTTGCGCAGATCCTCGTCATCGTCGATCAACAGCACGCGGACGCGTTGGCGGGCCTCCACCGGTTGAGTGCGAGGAGCTACCGTGGCCGGCTCGCTTATCGGCAGGATCAAGGTCAGGCTCGTGCCATGGCCGGGCGAGCTGTCGACGTCGATCGAGCCACCGGCGCGCTCGATCAACGCGTACACCACGGAAAGGCCAAGACCGGTGCCGCTGTCCGCGGGTTTGGTAGTGAAGAACGGCTCGAAGATGCGTCGGCGAACCGATTCGGACATGCCTGCGCCAGTGTCGCTGAGCGTGATGCTGATGGCCGCCGGAGCGTGGCGCGCGGCGCAGATGGTGAAGCTGCCGCCGTCGGGCATGGCGTCGCGCGCGTTGGAGGCGATATTGAGTATGGCCAGTTCGAACTGGCTGCGATCGAAGCTGATCGGTAGCGGCAGCGGTGACGATTCGATCAGCAACCGTATGTCCGGCGGCAGCAGTTGGCGTAGCAGGGGTACCAGTTCGCGCAAGGCCTCGTCCGCGTCGAAGGTTTCGATATGGGTTACATCGTGGCGCGAGAAGTTGAGCAGCTTGCCGCTGATCGAGGCGCCCCGTCGTGCCGCCATCTCCACGCCTTCGAGTGCATCGGCCAATGCCTGCGTGTCGGCATTGAGGGCAGCATCGGGCTCGTTGAGTCGATGCCGTTCCATGCTGAAGCCGAGAATGATCCCCAGCACATTGTTGAAGTCGTGCGCGATGCCGCTGGTAAGGCGGCCGACGGCGTCCATCTTCTGCGCGTGCAGAAGTTGTTCCTGTGCATGCTCTCGCTCGATCATTTCGTGTTGCAGCTGGCGTCGTTGCAGGTTCGACTCTTCCAGGCTGCTACGCAACGCGCTCGTACTTCGATCGAGGATGATCACCACCAGCAGATAGCTCAAGGCCAGCGAGATCAGTCCGTCGTACGAGGCCAGCAGCGGCTGCAGCGAATGCGTCTGGCGAAACTGATCGCGGGTCATGCCGGCCACGAAGACCAGCATCACGATGCCGTAGATCGTCCACAGTGCGGTACGCCCGAGCATCAGACCACCCAGGGCCAGCGCAACGATCGCCACCAGGTCGTGCGGCCAGGCCACGTAACCGAAGGTGCTATAGGCAATGGCCGAAGACAGCAACAGTACGGCCAGGAACTGCGCGACGGCCGGGCGGAAGCGTCCGCGACGCAACAAATAGAAACCGAACCACGCAGAAAGCGTGATGACCAGGTCGGTGCCCAGGTCGATTTCCAGCGCGAAGCGTGGCCAGGCGGCGATATTGCCCTGGCGAAGCAAGGCATAGGTGGCGTTGTAGCAGAGCAGGTACAGCTTGTTGAGCGGGATTTCGCATCCTTCGTAGATCATCAGCAGCTGCATGAAGAATGCATTGCGCAGATCGACCGGATCGTCGATGGGCAGCCGCTTGAGCCACCCGATAAGGCGTTGCCACATACATCCCCCTGCCCAAGCTCGCCTGTACGCCGCGGTTCGACGTGCCCCTGTCATTGGACGGCTGGCCGTCCGAATGCCGCGGTGACTTTTGGTGAGTTTAGCGAAGAACTCGTGCGTGACGGGCGATACCAGTACTCACTAATTTCGAAAAGGCGATGACCGCCACATGACGGTTGTCGACAAACGAGTCGGTGAGATCACTGTCTTTCTTGGGGAGAGGTTGCCTTGAACACGAAAGCTTTCAAATTGAATGCATTGGTGGCGGTTTTGGCACTGGCTTTGGGCAGCCAGGCGTCTTTCGCGGCCGATGTTGCAGCGCCGTTGTCGGCGCGTATCAACGCCAGTGCGATGCAGGAGAACGGTTCATACGATCGTTTCATCATCACCTACCGCGACGGCTCGACCCAACGCCACGACCACACCGCGGCCACGCAAGCGGTCAGTGCCGCCATCGGCCGTGCCGGTCTGGTGACGCGCGCCGCGGCTGGCAAGGCCTCCATGCGCACGGGTACCGTCAACGCTGTTTACCAGCGCAAGCTGGCCATCGGCGCCGATCTGGTGAGCACATCGCGCAAGTTGACCCGTGCGGAGGCGGTCTCGCTGATGCAGCAACTGGCGGCCGATCCGAACGTCGCCCATGTCGAGCCCGACGTGATGCTGCGTGCCATCCGCGACACGCGTGCTTCGGCGATGCTGGCACCGGCGGCGTTCACGCCGAACGACCAGTACTACGCGGCCTATCAGTGGCATCTGCGCGCCGGTGACGGCACCAGCGAAAAGATCGGCGGCGACAGTTCCAGCTATGCCAACAAAGGCGGTGCGGATGTCGCCGCGGCCTGGGATCTCGCCGATGGCACCGGCGTCACCGTGGCGGTACTCGATACCGGCCTGACTCATCACCCGGATATCGATACCTCGCTGGGTGACGCCGGTTACGACTTCATCAGCAGCGGCTTCGTTTCCGGTCGCTCCACCGACGATCGCGCAGCGGGCGGCTGGGACACCGGCGACTGGACCACCGGTGACGAGTATCTGGCCACCAACGGCGGTTGCGTGGATGCGACCCATCCGGCTGAAGACAGCTCCTGGCACGGCACGCATGTGTCGGGCACGGTGGCCGAGCTGACCAACAACGGTACCGGCATGGCCGGTTCCGCGTTCAACGCGAAGGTGCTGCCGGTACGTGTGCTCGGCCATTGCGGTGGCTTCAACTCCGATATTGCCGACGCCATCGAATGGGCATCGGGCGGCCATGTCGACGGTGTGCCGGACAACCAGAATCCCGCGCAGATCATCAACATGAGCCTGGGTGGCGGCGGCAGCTGCTCGGCCACCGACGTGCTCGGCCAGGCGATTGCCGACGCCAACAGCCGTGGCACTGTGGTCGTCGTGGCTGCCGGCAACAACAATGCCAATGTGTCCGGTTTCTCGCCGGCCAGTTGCCCCGGCGCCATTGCCGTCGGTGCGATCGGTATCTCCGGCAAGCGTGCGTTCTACTCCAACTTCGGCTCGGGCATCGCGGTCGCCTCGCCGGGCGGCGGTATCTACGCCAACGATGCGTCCAGCGGTACGCAGGTACAGGCCGGCTTCGTATGGTCGGCGATCAACGATGGCGCCACCGTGCCGGACGAGAGCGGCTACACCTATGGCGGTTACGCGGGCACGTCGCAGGCCACGCCCCATGTCACCGGCACCATCGCGCTGGTGATAAGCGCCTTGCAGGCCGCCAGCCTGCCGGCATTGAGCCCGGCCGATGTGCGCACGCTGATCACGTCCACTGCACGCAGCTTCCCCAGTGCGCCGGACCAGACCCTCGGCGCGGGCATCATCGATGCGGCAGCGGCGGTGAACAAGGCGTTGGGCAATGACGGCAACCCGGGCGGTCCGGGCGGCGATGCCATCGCGTTGACCAATGGTGCGGCGGTCGTGGTCAGCGGCAATGCCGGCGATACGAAGCTGTACAAGATCGACGTACCGACCGGTGCGCGCGCCCTGGTGCTGCGTACCTTCGGCGGCACCGGCGACGTGTCGTTGTACGTGAAGAACGGCGATGTGCCGACCACTAGCAGCTTCGACAAGTCGTCGGTGCATGTGGGCAACAGCGAGTCGGCCGTGTATGCGGTGCCGGCTGCCGGGACCTACTACCTGCTGGTGTCCGGCGTGGCCGACTTCAGCAATGTCTCGGTGCAGGCGACCTTCGTGTCTCCGTAACAGCTCGTAAGCAATGCCGGCCGCGCGATCGACGGGAGCGATCGCGCGGCCACCTGGCTTGACCGACACCAGTACGCAGCGATGACGCAGCGGGCCGCTTCCTGTAGCGGCGCGAAGGCGAGTGTCGCGCGAGCGCTCAATTCAACGCATCACTGCTGCGGCGCGCGCAGTGAGCTCATGGGGAATGTCATGAACAAGATTTACAGCAAGGTATGGAGCAAGTCGCTGGGCATGCTCGTTGTGGCATCCGAGATGGCCAGGGCGAACGGCAAAGGCGGTACGGCACGCCGCACGCGCGCCGGTGTTGTAGCACGAACGCTCATGGCCTCGACGCTGCTGGCCGCTGCTGCCGTTCTGGCGCAGCCAGCGTTGGCTGCCGATGCAACGCAACCCGCTAAAGCTGCGACGACTCAAGCCAAGACCACGCAAAAAGCCAAGCCGGACAAATCGGCGACCACGCTGGGCGACGGCGCCAATGCATCAGGACAATCTTCCACCGCCATCGGTTCGGATACGCAGGCCGCGGGCGACTACAGTTTTGCCGGCGGCAATGCCTCCACCGCATCGGGCACTGATTCGCTCGCCATCGGCGGCTACGGCGCCAACGCAAGCGGGCAGGGTGCGGTAGCGCTGGGTACGCAGAGTGCGGCGGCGGGCAAGGATGCGGTGGCACTCGGCGATAGCGCCGATGCGCGTGCAGCCAACAGCATGGCACTTGGCGCCGACAGCCAGAGCACGGCCAAGAACAGCGTGGCGCTCGGTGCCGGTTCCGTAGCCAACCGCGCCAACACGGTGTCGGTCGGCAGTGCCGGCAGCGAACGTCAGATCACCAATGTCGCCGCCGGTACCAAAGGCACCGATGCGGTGAACGTCGATCAATTGAACACGCTGGCCAATGCGACGGCTTCGGCCGCACATTACTTCGCTGCCAACGGTGCGGCCGATGGCAGCGACGATGCCTCTGCAACGGGCAAGAAGTCCGTTGCGGCCGGTCCGGATGCCAAGGCGTTCGGCAAGGATTCGGTGGCGATCGGCAACAAGGCCGTGGCGCGCAAGCAGGGTGCGACGGCCGTTGGTAACCAGGCGACCGCCAAAGGCCAGGAGGCCACCGCGCTCGGCGACGGTGCACAGGCCACGGACAACTTCGCGATGGCATTGGGCGGCGGCGCACTGGCGAACAATGTGGGCGCTACTGCCATCGGTACGTTCGCCTCCGCGGTAGGTGACCAGTCCACGGCGATCGGCAATTCGGCGCGCGCCTCCGGCGACAACACGCTGGCGATGGGCACCGGTGCTTACGCCGCAGGCGTCAACAGCATGGCCTTGGGGCCTGGCAGTTGGTCCGATGGCGAGGAGTCGATCGCCATGGGTCAGTTCGCCACGGCCATGGGCGCCAACTCGCTGGCCATCGGCGACAACAGTTCCAGTACCGGACAGGGCAGTGTGGCGCTTGGCTCCGGCGCCTGGGCATTGGCCGACGGCGCCACGTCGATCGGCATCAACAGCCAGGCCAGCGGTAACCTGAGCACGGCGTTGGGTCAGACCGCTTTCACCAGCGGCCTGGGCGGTACCGCGCTTGGTGCGCAATCGCATGCTACCGGTACGCAGGCGACCGCAGTCGGTTCGGCAGCGGCGGCGCAGGGCGATTTTTCCTCTGCGCTCGGCAGCGGTGCCACGGCGGTGAACCTCAACGATGGCAGCGACGCGACGAATGGCACCGCCGTCGGTGGCCAGGCGCTGGCCGGCAATCAGAACGCTACCGCCATCGGCGCCTTCAGTCAGGCCACCGGCGGTAACAGCACGGCGACGGGCGAAGGTTCTTCGGCGTTCGGCAACGACAGTACGGCGACCGGCGCCAACGCCATCGCCAATGGCAACGAAAGTTCGGCTTATGGCGCCAACTCGGTGGCGTTCGATGACAACAGCACGGCGACCGGTGCGAACGCGATCGCGCAGGGCGTTGGTTCCACCGCGGTCGGCAGCGGTGCCGCCACCAATGGTAACTACGCCACGGCAACGGGCTATGGCGCAGCGGCAAGTTCGATCAATGCAGCGGCCTATGGCGCCGGTGCGCAAGCCAGCGGCAGCAGCGCGGTGGCGATCGGTGGTCAGGCGGTGGATGCCGATGGCAACCCGCTGATCATCTATACCGCGACCGGTCAGGCGGTCGGCCCGGCACTGGCCAGCGGCATGGCGGCAACGGCGGTAGGTCCCAGTGCGCAAGCGACGGGAGATCTGAGTGCCGCACTGGGTACGGCGGCGCTCGCTTCAGGCACGCGATCAGTAGCAACCGGTTCCCTGGCCGACGCCTCCGGCAATTTCTCGGTAGCCAACGGCTACGGCGCACAGGCCACCGGCGACGAGAGCGTCGCGGTCGGTGGTGCGGCGCTGGGCCTGGTCAGCGCGCAGGCCAGCGGTCTGGGCGCCGCAGCGTTCGGTGCGGGTGCCTTTGCCATCGGCGACCTCTCAACCGCCAGCGGCTGGATCAGCACGGCCTCCGGTTATCAGTCGTCCGCGTTTGGTTCGGCCTCGACGGCGTCCGGCGATAATGCCACCGCCATCGGTGGTGCTTCGCAGGCCACCGCCGTTTTCAGCTCCGCTATCGGTTCGGGCTCGGCCGCGGAGGGGCAGCTGTCGACCGCGGTTGGCGCGGGTGCCTTTGCGCAGGCCGACAGCTCCACCGCTATCGGCACAGCCAGTTACGGTGCCGGCGAACAATCGACCGCGGTCGGCCTGGCCGCCAGCAGCCTCGGCGACAACAGCACCACGGTCGGCGCGTACACCACCGCTTCCGCTGCCAACAGCACGGTCGTCGGCGGCAACTCGCAAGCGACTCAGGAAGGCGGCACCGTGACAGGTGCGAATGCCGCTGCATTCGGCAGCAGCGCCACCGCCAATGGTGTCAACGCCGTGGCCAACGGCAACGAAAGTACGGCTGTCGGCGCCAATACGGCAGCGATCGCCGACAACAGTACGGCGGTGGGCGCGAATGCGACCGCGCAAGGCGAGCGCGCGTCGGCGTTTGGCAGTGGCGCGGCCACCAATGGCGACGATACGACCGCAGGTGGTTATGGCAGTGTGGCGGCAGCGAACAACGCCACCGCCTATGGCAATCAGGCGCAAGCGGGCAATACCTTTACCACGGCGGTCGGTGCGAACGCGCAAGCCTTGGGCAACCAGGCACTTGCTTTTGGTGCGTCCTCGCAAGCATCGGCTGATTATTCCGGTGCGATCGGCTACAAGAGCGAGGCGACCGGCGAATCGAGCCTGGCGATCGGCGGCCAGGCCAACATCCTGCATGGTATCCCCGGCGGCGCGGCCTTCCTGCACACCCAGGCGCTTGGTTATGGCGCGACTTCCATCGGTGCGGCGGCGTATGCGCGCGACTACGGTACGGCTGTCGGTCTGCTGGCGGCGTCGGGCGGTACGCAGGGCACCGCGGTGGGTTGGAGTGCATCGGCGTATCAGCAAAACGCTACGGCCCTCGGCGAGTTCGCGATCGGCTACGGCGTCAATTCGACGGGTGTCGGTGGCGAAGCGACAGCCTATGGCAACAATTCCATCGCATTGGGCTACCAGTCCGGTACGGACGAAGCTGACACTATTTCCATCGGTTCGCACAGCACGGCGGTGTTCGACGGTGCGGTCGCAGTGGGCACCAATGCCTACGCGAACAACGCCAACTCGGTGGCGCTGGGCACCAACTCCATGACCGTGCGCGACAACACGGTGTCGGTCGGTGCGTCGCAAGAATGGGTGGATCGCAATGGCGTGGTGCACGAACCCTTCACCCGACAGATCACCAATGTTGGTGCGGGCACGGAAGCCACCGACGCGGTGAACGTCAGCCAGCTCGATGCGCTCGCGCAGCAGACATCCTCGGCATCGCATTACTTCAACGCCAATGGCGCGGCCGACGGTAGCGACGATGCCTCGGCCACCGGCGAACACAGCGTGGCGGCAGGCTCCAACGCCATCGCCAATGGCACGGAAAGCAGTGCGTTCGGCGCGGGTGCGGTGGCGTTCGACGACAACAGTACGGCGGTGGGCGCAGGCGCGATTGCGCAGGGTGTCGGTTCGTCCGCTATCGGTAGCGGTGCCAACACCGCAGCTGATTATGCGACGGCGGCGGGTTACGGCTCGGTGGCGTCAGGTGGCAGCAGCGCGGCATTCGGCGCGAATGCGCAGGCGATCGGCAGCGGTGCCGTTGCGATCGGTTCGGCGACATCGGCCCATGGCGCGGCAAGTACGGCCATCGGTGCCAATTCGGTGGCCGGTTCCGATAACTCGATTGCCATCGGCGGCGCATCGGTGGTCGGCACCAACAACTACAACAGCATCGCCGCGGGTTTCTTCACCAGCATCGGCGATGGTGCGGGCAGTTCGATCGCCATGGGTGTGGATGCTTCGGTTGCCGCGGGCGCGGCCAACTCGGTGGTGTTCGGTTCGTTCGCGCATGCAGGCGATCAGAACGCGATTGCGATCGGGCCATTCGCTTATGCCAATGGTTTCCACAGCATCGCTATCGGCGCGTTGTCGAGCGCGTTGACACAATCGTCGGTGGCTGTTGGTGGCATCTACGATGGTCCGACGCTAATTCGCGGTACCAATGCCGGCGGGGCGCAGTCGGCGGCCTTCGGCGCGGGTGCATGGGCGACCGGTGCCAATACCACGGCATTGGGTACAGCCAGCCAGGCTGACGGTGCCAATTCGGTCGCGCTCGGTGCGCTGTCGGTGGCCGATCGTGCGAACAGCGTGTCCGTGGGCAGTGTCGGCAACGAACGTCAGATCACCAATGTGGCAGCGGGCACGCAAGGTACCGATGCGGTCAATGTGAATCAGTTGAACGCCTTGGCGGCATCCACCGCATCGGCCTCGCACTATCTGCAGGCGACTGGTGCAGGCGATGGCAGCGACGATGCTGCCGCGATCGGCGACAACAGCGTGGCGGCCGGTTCGAATGCGATTGCCAATGGCAAGGAAAGCTCGGCCTATGGTTCGGGTTCGGTCGCGTTCGATGACAACAGCACGGCGGTCGGTTCGGGTGCGATTGCACAAGGTGTCGGTGCATCGGCCTTGGGCAGCGGTGCCAATACCAACGCCGACTACGCCACCGCCAGCGGTTACGGTGCGAGCGCATCGGGCGTGCATTCGGCGGCCTATGGCGCAGGTGCGCAAGCCAATGGCGAGTCGTCGACGGCGCTCGGTGGGCAGAGCGTGCAGATCGATCCGGTCACCGGCAATCCCGTGCTCGATCCGAACGGCAACCCGGTGCTGCAATCGACGACCGCGGGTACCTACGCAACGGCTGTCGGTGGTGGTGCGCAGGCGAACGATGCAGCGACGGCAGTGGGCAATCTTGCGCAGGCGTCAGGTGTGCAGTCGACGGCAGCAGGCTTCCAGAGCGGGGCGTCGGGGCAGGGTGCGATGGCCGTAGGCGCGTATAGCCATGCGAGTGCGGACTATGCGTCGGCAATCGGTTACCAGGCGCAGGCCAGCGGTCAGTTCGGCATCGCGGTAGGCACGGCAGCTAATGCCGCTGGCGTCGACAGTGTAGCCATCGGCGGTGTCGATACCTTGAGTGGCTATAACGCGTTCGCCATGGGTACGGGCTCGACAGTGGTCGGAGCGGCGGCGTATGACTATCAGGACTACGGTACGGCGATCGGCTACTTCGCCGGCGCCGGTGCACAAGGTGTCAGCGTCGGCGCGGCGGCGCGGACCTTCGGCACGGGTGCAACAGCCGTCGGTGCGCTCGCTCGTTCGGAAAGCGATGGCGATACGGCGCTGGGGTATCTCTCGCACGCCTATTGGACCAACAGCACGGCGGTAGGCTTCCAGGCCGAGTCGATCGGTGACAACGCTGTCGCTGTCGGTGCCGGTTCTTATGCACAAGGCGAGAACAGCATCGCAATCGGCAACAAGTCGCAGACTGGCGATGGCGCTGGCGGCACCTATGGCCCTGAAGCGGTGGCATTGGGCGATTCGGCATGGGCTTCGCAGCAGAACAGCATGGCCTTGGGTGCCAACGCCAATGCATCGGCAGTCAACAGCGTTGCACTCGGTGCGGGATCGGTGGCCGATCGTGCCAACACCGTGTCGGTGGGTAGTGTCGGCAGCGAGCGTCAGATCGCCAATGTCGCCGCGGGTACGCAGAACACCGATGCGGTCAATCTCAGCCAGTTGAATCATGCCGTCGCCAACGTCAACGGTGTGGTGGGGGCGGAGTATTCCGCACTGGGCGAGGACGTTGCCGCGGCGATGGGCGGTGGCGCGATGATGACGCCCGGTGGCTTTGTCGGTCCGTCGTACAGCATCCAGGGCTCGAGCTACAACAACGTCGGTGCCGCGTTCCATGCGGTCGATGGCGTGTTGACCGGTGCGCTGCAAAGCATCAACCAGTTGCAGAACGACGTCGCTCAGCTGCAGAACGGTAGCGGTACCAGCGGTTCGGGCGGAACCGGCGGCGGCAAGGTCGGCACAGGCGATCCGCAGAACGGCGGCCACGTACTGGCGAGTACCGCCAAGGCTGCGATGGCACCACAGGCGCCAGCCAATGCACCGGCTTCTGGCGGTGCGGTCACGGCGGCTGCTGCCGCTGCACCGGTAGCTGCGGCCAGCCCGGCGCAGGCGGCCGCACCGCTGGCCAGTGGCGACGCAACCACCGTATCGGCAGCCAGCACGACCGGGGGTACTCGCCGCGTCACCAACGTCGCCGCGGGTACGGCGGCTACCGATGCCAGCACGGTCGGTCAGGTCAACGACGCTCTGCAAACCGCTAAGACCTATTCCGATGCGGGCGATCGCACCACCTTGAGTTCGGCGCAGGCATATACCGACGCCAAAGTAGCCGGCATGGTCAGCAGCAGCGATTTCGATAGCTTCCGCAACCAGGTTTCCGATCAGTTCCATAGCGTCAACCAGCGCCTGGACCGGGTCGGCGCGATGGGTACGGCGATGGCGCAGATGGCTGCCAACACCTCGGGCCTGGCTGGCAACAACCGCGTTGGGGTGGGCGTGGGTAACTACGGCGGTCAGTCCGCCTTGTCGGTGGGTTATCAGCGAGCCTTTGCCAACAACCACGCCAGCATTTCGATCGGCGCCTCGGCGTCGGGATCGGAAAGCAGCGTGGGCCTGGGCGGTGGTTTCAGCTGGTAAGCGTTAGATGAGGTAAACGGACCGGCGGTGAGCGACGCCGGTCCGAGCAGGTGGGCGCAAGCTCTTGCCGTCAAGTCTTGGCGGCGCGCGGGCGAAAGAGTAGAAAGCCCTCGATGGACGCCTCTACCACGACTCAAGATATCCACGGCCCGAACGATGCCGAGCTCAATCGCCTGGCTCGCGAGGTCGCCGCCGCCGTCCAGTTGCGGCGCATGATGGCGGTGACCGCCGAGTCATGCACCGGGGGCTGGATCGCCAAGGTGCTGACCGACCTGCCAGGCAGCTCGGCCTGGTTCGACGCCGGTGTGGTCACCTATAGCTACGAAGCCAAGCAGGCACTGCTGGGCGTCAACCCGCGCACACTCGAACGCACCGGGGCCGTCAGCGAGGAAACCGCGCTGGAAATGGTCTCGGGAGCCCTGTCGCGCTTCGGTGCCGGGATTGCCGTGGCGGTTACCGGCATCGCCGGCCCCAGCGGCGGTACGGTCGACAAGCCGGTCGGCACCGTCTGGATCAGCTGGAAGTGCCGCGGCGGCTATCCGCGTGCGCAGCTTTTTCATTTCCCCGGTGACCGGGAAGCGGTGCGGCGTCAGACAGTTGCAGCCGCTTTGGGCGGCATGCTGGAGATGCTGACGCACGGACCGGGAAAGTCCTGACCGACTTGACCGGTGTGGGATACTCGAACTTCACCTGATCAGATCGCAGCCCGTGAGACATGACATGGGCATCATGCAATTCATTCACAGCCAAACCGGGATTCAAGACGATGGATGACAACAAGCGCAAGGCGCTCACCTCCGCCCTCAGCCAGATCGAAAAGCAGTTCGGCAAGGGTGCCGTGATGCGTCTGGGCGACCGCGCCGACGAGGCCATCGAAACCGTATCCACCGGTTCGCTGGGCCTGGATATTGCCTTGGGCATCGGCGGCCTGCCGCGTGGCCGTGTGGTCGAAATCTATGGCCCTGAGTCCTCGGGCAAGACCACCCTGACCCTGCAGGCCATCGCCAACTGCCAAAAGAACGGCGGCACGGCAGCCTTCGTCGACGCCGAGCATGCGCTCGACCCGACCTATGCCGAAAAGCTCGGCGTCAATGTGGCCGATCTGCTGATCTCCCAGCCCGACACCGGCGAGCAGGCGCTTGAAATTGCCGACATGCTGGTGCGTTCGGGCGCCGTGGACATGGTCGTGGTCGACTCGGTCGCCGCGCTGACGCCCAAGGCCGAAATCGAAGGCGAAATGGGCGACTCCCACGTCGGCCTGCATGCCCGCCTGATGAGTCAGGCCCTGCGCAAGATCACCGCCAACATCAAGAAATCCAACTGCCTGGTGATCTTCATCAACCAGATCCGCATGAAGATCGGCGTGATGTTCGGCAGCCCGGAAACCACCACCGGCGGTAACGCGCTGAAGTTCTACGCCTCGGTACGCCTGGATATCCGCCGCATCGGCGCGGTGAAGAAGGGCGATGAAGTGATCGGCTCGGAAACCCGCGTCAAGGTGGTCAAGAACAAGGTCGCGCCGCCGTTCCGCCAGGCCGAGTTCGAGATCCTCTACGGCGAGGGCACCTCGCGCGAGGGCGAAATCATTGAGTTGGGCGTGGCCCAGAACCTGATCGACAAGTCCGGCGCCTGGTACAGCTACAAGGGCGACCGCATCGGCCAGGGCAAGGAAAACGTCCGCCAGTTCCTGCGCGACAACCCGGCCATCGCCAACGAGATCGACGCCGAGCTGCGCGTGCGTCTGCTGACCAACAGCAAGGGCGCCTCGCCGGCGGCCTCCGCCGCCTCGGAAGAGGCGCTCGAAGAGGTTTGATCTGCCCTGGGTTGGAGGTCACGCCGAATGCTTGCGTGAACCTTCGACTTCGTCATTCCGGCGCAGGCCGGAATCCATGCCTCAGCGCTACGGCTCGCGAAACCTTGTCTGACATGCGAGAACTGAGCGAATGGATTCCGGCCTGCGCCGGAATGACGAATAGGGGAGGATGAGCAGCCCCTTAGCGTTACGCCATTTCGCATGCCCAGACGCCGCCCCGACAACCCGGACGACAAAAAGCCCAAGCGCAGCGCCTACGACAAGGCGCTGGGCCTGTTGGCGCGCCGCGAGCATTCGCGTCGCGAGCTGGGCCTGAAGCTGCGCCAGGGCGGCTATGAGGGCGACGAAGCCGGCGCCGCGCTCGATCGCCTGGGCGAGCAGCAGTACCAGGACGACGACCGCTTCGCCGAAGTGCTGGTGCGCAGCCGGGTGGGGCAGGGCTATGGCCCGCAGCGCCTGCGCGCGGAACTCAAGAGTCACGGCCTGTCCGACGCGCGTATCCGCGAATGCCTCGATCAGGCCGACGTCGACTGGAATGCCTCGGCGGCGGCCCAATTGCATCGGCGCTACGGCACAAAACCCCCGGCAGACCCGTCGGAGCGGGCCAAACGGGCGCAATTTCTCTTGCGCAGAGGCTTTTCCGCCGCCACAGTACGGAGTGTTACCCACGCCGAAGTGGACGACGCAGCCGACGGAGACGACTGATCCTCGAAGCTGGAGCGTTCGAATGGCGTGTCCCCGCAGCTTGACGCCACGAATCCATGAAAACCGCTGAAATCCGCTCCGCTTTCCTCGATTACTTCCGCTCCAAAGGCCATACCATCGTGCCGTCCAGCTCGCTGGTTCCGTCCAGCGATCCGACCCTGTTGTTCACCAACTCGGGCATGGTGCAGTTCAAGAACGTGTTTCTGGGCAGCGAAAAGCTGTCCTATGTACGCGCGGCCGACGTCCAGCGCTGCCTGCGCGCCGGCGGTAAGCACAACGACCTCGATGCTGTGGGCTATACCGCCCGCCACCACACCTTCTTCGAAATGCTCGGCAACTGGTCGTTCGGCGACTACTTCAAGCGCGACGCGATCGCCTTCGCCTGGGAGCTGCTGACCGACGTCTTCAAGCTGCCGAAGGAAAAGCTGTGGGTCACCGTCTATCACACCGATGACGAAGCCTTCGATATCTGGAACAAGCAGGTTGGCATTCCGGCCGAGCGCATCGTGCGCATCGGCGACAACAAGGGCGCACCGTTCGCTTCGGACAACTTCTGGCAGATGGCCGATACCGGCCCCTGCGGTCCCTGCACGGAAATCTTCTACGACCACGGTGCCGAGATCGCCGGCGGCCCGCCCGGCTCGCCGGACGAAGACGGCGACCGTTACATCGAAATCTGGAACCTGGTGTTCATGCAGTTCGACCGCGCGCCGGACGGCACGCTGTCGCCGCTGCCGGCGCCCTGCGTCGATACCGGCATGGGCCTGGAACGTCTGGCGGCCGTGCTGCAACACGTGCATTCCAATTACGAGATCGACCTGTTCGCGCACCTGATCAAGGTCGCCGCCGAGCTCACCAGGACTGCCGATATCGGCAACAAGTCGCTGCGCGTGATCGCCGATCACATCCGCGCCTGCTCGTTCCTGATCGTCGACGGCGTGTTGCCGTCCAACGAAGGCCGTGGCTATGTGCTGCGCCGTATCATCCGCCGCGCCTTGCGTCATGGCTGGATGCTTGGCGTGCGTGGCGATTTCTTCTGGAAAATGGTGCAGCCACTGGTCGAGGAAATGGGCGAGGCCTATCCGGAGCTGGCCGCCAAGCAGCGCTTCGTCGAAGAGGCCTTGCGTACCGAAGAGCAGCGTTTCGGCGAAACGCTCGAGCACGGCATGCGCGTGTTCGACGAGGTGGCCGGCAAGTCGAACAAGACCATTCCCGGTGCCGACGCCTTCCGCTTGTATGACACCTACGGCTTTCCCGTCGACCTTACCGCCGATATCGCGCGCGAACGCGGCCTCGATGTCGACATGGTCGGTTTCGAACAGGCCATGGAAGAACAAAAGGAACGCGGGCGTAAGGGCAGTAACTTCCAGGCCAAGGGCCTGATGCCAGCCGAGCTGGCCAGCCAGCTCAAACCCACCGAATTTCTCGGCTACGACGCACTGAGTACGCAGGGCGGCAAGGTTGTCGGCATCGTGCGCGACGGCAAGCAGTTCGAGCAGTTGAACGATGGCGAAGACGCGCTGGTGATTCTCGATCGCACGCCGTTCTACGCACAGTCCGGCGGCCAAGTGGGCGATATCGGTACGCTCGTCAGTGCAGCGGGCCGCTTCGACGTAGGCGATACGCTGAAGATGGGCGGCGTGTTCTTTGGCCATGCCGGCCAGTGGCATGGCGGTCAGCCGCTACGCGTGGGCGATGAGGTCGCCTCGCATGTCGACGCCAAGCGCCGCCAGGCGATCGTGCTCAATCATTCGGCGACACATCTGCTGCATTCGGCTTTGCGCAAGCTGCTGGGCGAACACGTCGCGCAGAAGGGTTCGGAAGTCGCGCCCGAGCGTCTGCGTTTCGACTTCTCGCACTTCAAGCCGCTCAGCCGCGATGAACTCGCGCAGATCGAGGCGATGGTCAACGAAGAAGTCCGCCACAACGATGCCGCCGAAATCCATCACATGGGCTACGACGAAGCGATCGACTTCGGCGCCATCGCGCTGTTCGGCGAAAAGTATGGCGACGAAGTGCGCGTGTTGAAGATGGGCGATTTCTCCACCGAACTTTGCGGTGGCACGCATGTGGGCCGTACCGGCGATATCGGCTTGTTCAAGATCGTCAGCGAGTCCGGCGTCGCCTCCGGCGTGCGCCGTATCGAAGCGGTCACCGGTGCGGGTGCGCTGGCCTATGTGGCCGAAGAGGAGCGTCGCTTGGGCGAGTTGTCGCAACTGCTGTCCAGCAGCGGCGATGACGCTGTGGAGAAGCTGCGCCAGGTGTTCGACAAACAGAAAAAGCTGGAGCGCGAGCTGGAGTCCCTGCGCTCCAAGGCGGCCGGTTCGGCCACCGCGGATCTGGCTGCCTCGGCCAAGAACGTCGACGGCATCCGCGTCGTTTCGGCCCGCCTGGAGGGCTTCGATGCCAAGGCCTTGCGCGACAGCGTCGACCAGCTCAAACAGCAGCTTGCCGACTGCGTAGTACTTTTGGCCGGTGCCGCCGATGGCCGTGTGTCGCTCGTGGCGGGCGTGCACGGTAGTGCCATGGGCAGGATCAAGGCGGGGGACGTGGTCGCCCACGTAGCCGCGCAGATCGAAGGCAAGGGTGGCGGCCGGCCGGATATGGCCCAGGGTGGCGGTAACGATTCGGCACAATTGCCGGCACTTCTCGCAGGTTTGCCTGACTGGATCGGTGCCCGTTTGAGTAGCGCCAAAGCGTGAACGGCCGGTTTACACCGGCCCGTACGCATTGCGCACGGTACTTCCGCTCGGCTAGTATCGTTTGAATGTTGGTCCCGCCGGTAGCGGTGGGGCCAACGAGGCGAAGCGTCTTTAACCCGGAACGCGCCGCCTCGTTGCGCCGGGGAAGGCAGTGGGCCTTCGACGGTCGTAATCGTCGAACTACCAGCGGTGATGCTCAGGGGTGAGGCATCGCAGGTGGCTGGCCTGTGACCATAGCATTCATGGAGTGGCAAACATGTTGATTCTGACCCGTAGGGTCGGCGAAACCTTGATGATCGGTGACGAGGTGACCGTCACCGTTTTGGGCGTGAAGGGCAACCAGGTGCGTATCGGCATCAACGCGCCCAAAAACGTAGCCGTGCATCGCGAAGAGATTTACCAGCGGATCAAGAACGAACACGATCCCGAGGGTGGTCCTTCCGGTGACACAGGTGAGCGCTGACATACATAAAAGCTTTACCTCGACCGCGCCGGTTTAGTATCCTTGCCGGCTCCGCAGAGATGCGGAACAAAAACGGAGAGATGCCCGAGAGGCCGAAGGGGCTCCCCTGCTAAGGGAGTATAGGGTCAAAAGCCTTATCGAGGGTTCGAATCCCTCTCTCTCCGCCAGATACGCAAAAAGCCCCTCGCGGGGCTTTTTGCGTATCTGGCGGAGAGAGAATGAGTGCTCGGCAACACTTCCAACTCGTCATTCCGGCGAAGGCCGGAATCTATCCCTCAGATCTCGCTCGTCAGACAGGATTTCTCAAGCGAAAGCGCTGAGGAGTAGATTCCGGCCTCCGCCGGAATGACGAAGTAGGTGGGAGACAGGCAAAGGATGGAGGCAGCGTGTCAATTGCCAGAGCACTCGTCAGCTCGATCGAGTTAGGCGTCTGACGCCACACTCAACCCACGCAACTCCGCCGTATCGGCACCCACGCGCAACACCGACCCATGCTCATACCAATCCCCCAGCACGATGCGCTCGGCGGCTTTACCGTCGATATCGAACCGATGAACCGCCGGTCGATGCGTGTGCCCATGAATCAACCGATCGACACCGGCCGCACGCATCGTCTGGGCGGCAGCATCGGCGTTGACGTCCATGATCGTTTCCATCGTGCTGCCGGTGTGCGCGCGACTGTCTTCGCGCGCCTTGGCGGCGAAGGCGCGGCGAGCCGCCAGCGGCATGGCGAGAATATTGGCCTTCCACTCGGGCGTGCGCACCTGCTTGCGTACGGTCTGATACGCAACGTCATCGGTACACAACACATCGCCATGCATCAGCAGCGTCGGACGGCCATACAGGTCGTGCACGGTGCCGTCGTCCAATAGAGTGAGACCGGCGCGCTTGGCAAAGTCCTCGCCCAACAGGAAATCGCGATTGCCGACCATGAAGTAGACCGGCACGCCACTATCGCTCAACGCGCGCGTCGCACGCGCGATGCGCTGCGGCAGTTCGGCATCGTCGTCATCACCGATCCACGCCTCGACCAGGTCGCCGAGTATGTACAAGGCATCCGCTTGCCGTGCTTCGTCGCTGGCGAGATAGCGTTCGAACAGTTCGGTGATCTGCGGACGTGCGTCATCCAGATGCAGGTCGGCAATAAACAGCGTAGTCATACGGCCTTAGCCCTTGCTCTTGGTCTTGGCAGGCTTCTTGGCGGGCGGTGGCGGCGTAGGCGTCGATGCCGGGGCGGCAGGTGCGGTCACCGGCGTGGCAACGGGTGCGGCAGCCTCCTCGCCCACGACATTGGCGCTGTTGATGACGACCAGCGGATTGGGCACGTCGCTGGCGAACGGTCCCTGGCCACGGGTGGGCAGGGCGGCGATCTTGTCGACCACGTCCATGCCCTTGATCACCTTGCCGAAGACCGCGTAACCCCAGGTCAGGCCGCTCTGATTGCCGGCATAGTCCAGCCGGCGGTTGTCGACCAGGTTGAAGAAGAACTGCGCCGTACCGGAGTTCGGGTCCGCACCTCGCGCCACCGCCACGGTGCCGCGCAGGTTGGACAGGCCGTTATCCGCCTCGCTGGGAATGGCCGAGTGCGTACGCTTGGGCTGCAGCTCGCGCGTATACAGGCCGCCTTGCACCAGATAGCCGGGAATGGCGCGATGCAGCACCGTGCCGCTGTAGAAGCCATCGCGGACGTACTGCAGAAAGTTGGCGACACTTTTGGGCGCCTTGTCCGGATAGAGCTCCAGGGTGATATCGCCCTGCGAGGTATGGATCGCCACCTGCGGATGCGGCTGGGTATCGGCGGCGGTCGCCGCGGGTTTGGCGGTTTGCGCGGCCAGGCCGAGCGGCAGCATCAGCGATAACGTGGCAAGCAGGAGTCGGTGCATAACGGATCGGGCGGCGTGAGACATCCACCCATGATACGCGGCACTGAGCGCGATGTGGCTTAAGCGCACTTTAAGAGCCCATTGGCATGGCTCAGAAAGTGTCGAGCTCCAGCCGCGCACCCAGGTCGGCCATCGGCGCACGTTCCTGCTCCAGGTCCGCCTCGGTCAGCGGATGCTGTTCCAGCCAATCGGCGGGCAGGCTCAGGCGCAAGCGCTGGCTGGTCGCGGCCAGACGCATCTGTGGCAGGGATTCGGCGCGACGCGCGCGGCGGAACAGTACCGCCAGGCGCAGCAGGGCCGTGACATGGCGGGCCAGCACGCGATAGCGCTGGGGCAGGGCCGAGAACAGCGCCTTGTCCGGTTTGCGCCGATGCGATTGCACGACCGCCGCAAGCAATTGCTGCTCCTGCCGCGAGAAGCCGGCCAGGTCGGCGTGGCGCAAGATGTAGGCGCCGTGGTGGTGGTGCTGGCTATGGGCAATCGCCAGGCCGATTTCGTGCACGCGCGAACACCAGGAAAGCCATTCGCGTGCCTCGCCGTCGAGCTTCCATGCCTTGGCCACCTGGTCGAACAGTAGCAGGGCGGTCGACTCGACGCGTCGCGCCTGCGCCCGGTCCACGCCATACCGCGATGCCAACGCATCGATGCTGGCCGTGCGCGGATCGCTGCCGCCGGCACGGCCGAGCATGTCCCACAAAAGTCCTTCGCGCATCGAGCTTTCGCAGATGCGCATGCGCTCGATACCCAAGGCGGCAAACGCCGCCTCGAAAATCACTACGCCACCGGCCAATACCGGCGCACGGTCCTCGGCCAGCCCGGGCAGCTTCAAGGCGCTGATCTGGCCCTGGGCGAGCAAGGCCTCGCGCAACGAGGCCAGCGAAGCCGGCGTGATGCCGTCATCGGAAAACTTCATCGCCTGCACCACCGAGCCGATGGCCTTGGCCGTGCCGGACGAGCCATAGGCATCGAGCCAGCCCGCCTCGCGGTATTCCTCGGCAAACTGTTGCAGCAGCACGCCAATCTCGCCCAGCGCCTTCTGCCACCGTTTGCGATTGAGCTTGCCGCCGGGGAAGAAGCGCATGGTCGAGGCGATACAGCCCGCCTGCACGCTTTCCGTCTGCATCGGCGCCAGGCCGCGGCCGATGATGAATTCGGTACTACCGCCGCCGACGTCGATCACCAGCCGGTTTTCGCGCGAGGAGGGCAGGTCGTGCGAGGCGCCTAGAAAGATCAGGCGGCCTTCTTCGCGGCCGGAAACGATTTCCACCGGATGCCCCAGCGCGCTTTCGGCGGCGGTCAGGAAGGCTTGCGGCGAAGCCAGGCGGCGTACCGAATTGGTGGCCACGGCGCGCACGCGCATCGAGGGCACACCGGCGATGCGCTGGCCGAAGCGCGCCAGGCAGTTGAGCGCGCGGGCACGGTGCTCGGCATCCAGCGTACCGTCGGCACGCAGGCCAGCGGCCATGCGTACGGTTTCGCGCAGGCGGTCGATCACGCGGGGTTCGCCATGTTCCACCCGCGCTACCACCATGTGATAGCTGTTCGAGCCCATATCCACGGCGGCGATCAGTTCGCCGTCTTTGATCTGAATCTGATCGCCTTGGCTCATACGTGGCTCTTGTGGCTACAAGTTGCCGATTCTCGCACGTAGGCGAGTGAAGACGAAGCTCACACCTTGGTCGTGGGGCAAATCTTTTCCAGCAAGATCTGTTGCGCGTTGTGCGGTATGGCATCGCCCGGCTGCGCACGTCGGTAGTGCCCATCGCTGCCGAGCAGCCACGCCTGGGTGTTGTCGCTCAGGTAATTGGCCAGCGTTTCGTTGTAGACACGTGCGGCGAGCTCGGGATCGAGGATCGGGAAGGCGATCTCGATACGGCGCATGAGATTGCGCTCCATCCAGTCCGCACTGGCGCAATAGATTTCCGGCGCGCCATCGTTGGCGAACCAGTACACGCGGCTGTGCTCGAGAAAGCGCCCGACGATCGAACGTACGCGAATGCGCTCGGAGACGCCGGGCAGGCCGGGGCGGAGCGTGCAGGCGCCGCGCACGATCAGGTCGATTTCCACGCCGGCCTGCGATGCGCGATACAGCGCCTCGATCACATGCGCCTCGTTGAGCGCATTGAGCTTGGCGACAATGCGCGCCGGCTTGCCTTCCTGCGCGTGCCGGGTCTCGCGCTCGATTTTCTCCATCACGCTCTTGTAGAGCGTGAACGGCGAATGCAGCAGGCGCTTGAGTTCGATCATCGGGCCAAGGCCGGAGAGCTGCTGAAAAATCTTGTGCAGGTCTTCGCCGATATCCGGGTTGGAAGTCATCAGGCCGATGTCGGTATAGGCGCGGCTATTGGCCTGGTGATAATTGCCCGTGGACAAGTGCACATAGCGGCGCAGCGTGTCGCCCTCACGACGCACGATCAGCAAGGCTTTCGCGTGCGTCTTGTATCCGACCACACCATAGACGACCTGCACGCCGGCTTCCTGCAGGCGCGTGGCAAGCCGGATGTTGGCCTCTTCGTCGAAGCGTGCACGCAATTCGATCACTACGGTGACGTCCTTGCCGTTGCGTGCCGCCTCGACCAGCAGATCGACCAGCGGCGTATCCGCGCCGGCGCGATAGAGCGTCTGCTTGATCGCCAGCACGTTCGGGTCCTGCGCCGCCTGCCGCAGCAGGTCGACCACCACGGCGAACGATTCGTAGGGGTGATGCATCAATACGTCGCGCTGGCGCAGCACGTCGAACTTGCATTTGACGTCGTCGAAGGCGTGCGGCAACTGCGGCGTAAAGCGCGGGAACTTCAGTTCCGGCCGGTCGAGCTGGTCGTAGATGATGCCCGCACGAATGATGTTCACCGGGCCGTTGCAGCGGTAGACGTCGGTGTCCTCCAGCTCGAAGTTGGCCGTGAGCATGGACACGATCGCCTTGGGGCAATCGCTGCCGATCTCCAGCCGCACCGGCCGCGCATAGCCACGGCCGAGCAGTTCCTCGCTGAGCGCGCGCGCCAGGTTGTCCACCTCGGCTTCTTCCACCACCAGCTCGCTGTTGCGGGTGACGCGGAACTGGTACGAGCCGGCGACCTTGAATCCGGGGAAGACCAAGTCGACGAACGCCTGCAGCAACTCGGCGAGAAACACGTAGTTATCGCCGGTATCGCAGACTTCGTCGGGCATGCGGATGATGCGCGGCAGGGAGCGCGGCGCGCGCAGCAAGGCCATATGGCCTTCGCGCCCGAATGCATCGCGACCCTTCAGCACCACGGCAAGGTTCAGCGTCTTGTTGAGAATGCGCGGGAACGGATGCGCGGGATCCAGCCCCAACGGCGATAGCACGGGCATCACTTCGTTTTCGAAATAGCCTTGCAACCAGCGACGCTGGCGATCGCTCCAGCGGTCGCGCGTGAGGAAGTGAATGTCCTCGCGCGCCAGTGCCGGGCCCAGCTCGTCCTGCCAGGTGATGTATTCCTCGGCGACCAGTTCGAGTGCGCGCTTGCGGATGCGCGTCAACAGCTCGCCCGAGGAAATGCCGTCGGGGCCGGGCGCCGCCGAGCCGTAATAGTGGTGATGCTTGAGCATCGCCACGCGCACCTCGAAGAACTCGTCGAGGTTGTTGACGACGATGCTCAGATAGCGCAGCCGTTCCAGGACCGGAATTCGTTCGTCGCGCGCCTGCGCCAGCACGCGGAAATTGAATTCCAGTGCAGCGAGTTCGCGGCTGAGGTAGAGCTCAGGTGCGGAGCGGTCGGCGGTGGGCGAGGGTGTTTCGGGTTTACGGCGCATGACGCCATTCTGGCCTAAGCAGCTTTCACGTACATGCCGCAGTGCCGTAAACGTGATGGCCGTTCAGCGACGGTCAGCTCTCGTCGTTGCCACCGGGCTTGAGCAGGCGCTCATGGCTGAAGCTGCACGAGAAGGTCGAGCCCTGGCCCGGTTCGCTCTGGATGTCCAGGCGCGCCTGGTGCAGGTTCAGCACGTGCTTGACGATCGACAGCCCCAGACCGGTACCGCCGCTGTCACGCGAGCGGCTGGACGAGACGCGGTAGAAGCGTTCGGTCAGGCGAGCCAGATGCGTTGCGGGAATGCCGAACCCGGTATCGGTCACCGAGTAGGTCGCGCCTTCGGGCGTGCGCCGCCAGCGGATGGTGATGCTGCCGCCGGTGGGGGTGTAGCGCACGGCGTTGCTGACCAGGTTGGACAGTGCGCTGTGCAGATCCTTGGACGAACCGAGCAGGTCGGCTTCGGCGGTCGATTCGAGCGTGATGCGATGCCGGCCCTGGCTGAGCGCTTCGGCTTCCTTGCGGATGGTCGCCATCAATGGCGTCATCGGCACGCGCTCTTCGCTGATGTGCTCCTGCGTTTCCAGACGCGACAGCGTGAGCAGGTCTTCGACGATCTGGCCCATGCGCTTGGACTGCGCGCGCATTTCGCCCAATACCGGCGCCAGTTCCGGCACGTCTTCCGGATCGATCAATTCGAGATAACCGTGAATCACCGTCAGCGGCGTGCGCAGTTCGTGCGAGACGTTGGCGACGAAGTCGCGGCGAATCTGTTCCAGCCGCGTCATGTGGCTGATATCGCGCGCCAGCAATAGACGCTGGTTGCTACCGAAAGGCAGCAGCGTCACGTTGATATGGCGGTTGGGATGACCTGGGGCCGCAACATCGTTGAGCGGTTCGTGCGCACCGTCTTCCAGCCAGCCGGCCAGCTCGGTGGTGCTCAGGCGCTGATGCAGGTCCGCGCCGCGATCATGCGGGCGGCGCAGGCCAAGCAGATCCTCCGCCGCATGGTTGAACCAGCGGACATGCTGATGACCGTCCAGCAACACGACGGCATCCGGAAGGCTGCCGGCGGCGCTGCGCAGATCACGCAAACTGGAGGCGATACGACGAGAACGCGTCATGAAACGGTCATGCTGCAAAGGGCTGATGCCGGGGACAGATGTCATCATGAGCTGTGTTTCATGACGAATTCGAGTCAGCAAAAAGACGATTTCCGCAATAGCGACGATGGCCACGCCGATTGCGACATGCCCGCCCGCGAACCAGCCGATCACACCGCCGAAAAACAACGCGGCGGCCAATGCAATAGCAAGTTTCCAGCGATGGGCGGGTTCGAGCATGTAGCGCTGCCTGGGCTTGGGACGGTCAAGCATCGGCAGTGCACTCAAGGAAAGCAAGCTGCCGAGTCGAGCGAGCCGGCACGGCAGCGCCGCCCTCAGGTGTTGGCGGAGAAGCGATAGCCGGCACCGCGCACGGTCTGCACCATGTCATCGAGCTTCCACGGTTCGAGCGTCTTGCGCAGGCGACGGATGTGCACGTCGACCGTGCGCTCCTCCACATACACGCTGCCGCCCCAGACATGGTCGAGCAGCTGTGCGCGCGAGTACACGCGCTCGGGATGCGTCATGAAGAAATACAGCAGGCGGTATTCGGTCGGCCCGATCGGCACGGCGTCGTCACCGGCGAACACGCGATGCGCCGGCCCGTCGATGCGCAGGCCACCCAGTTCGACCAGGCCCGAACCGTCGTCGCCCTGACTGCGACGCAGCACCGCCTTGATACGGGCGACCAGCTCGCGGGTGGAGAAGGGCTTGACCACGTAGTCGTCCACGCCGGCTTCCAGCCCGTTCACCCGGTCCATCTCCTCGCCGCGGGCGGTGAGCATGATGATCGGGATTTCGCGACTGAGCTCTTCCTTGCGCAGGCGGCGAGCCAGCTCCAGGCCACTGGTGCCCGGGAGCATCCAGTCGAGCAGGATCAGATCGGGGACTTGTTCGGCAATCGCCAGTTGGGCAGCGCGGGCATCGGCGGCATGTGCCGCGTCCATGCCAGCCTTGCGCAGGGCGAAGGCGACCATGTCGCGGATCGAGGCTTCGTCTTCGACGATAAGTATGCGTTTGTGCACGCTGATGATCCGCTTGAGAGGCCTATGACGCAATTATTGCAACGATCCAATGTTACGCGACAATGACAAGCGGCACTTTTTGACAAAAATAAGCAGATTTTGAGGCTGGGTAACGATTCCGTTTTTCGGGTTTTGAGCCCCCGGCGGCTCATTGCGGCTGCTGATCGCGTCCGGACGGGTTGTCTTCGGTCTGTACCCGGCGTTTACGCAGCTCCATCACCAGGGGTGTCAGCTCGGCAATACGGGCCTGAATACGTGCCCGGGCGTAGTAGTCGAGATCCGGGCGCTTGAGCAGGCGCTTGAGCTGCTCCATCGCATCGAAGGGGCGCCCCGACAGATAGCTGGCATCGGCATAGGCTTCGCCGGCCCGGACGGGGTCGCCGGCTTTTTCGCTGGAGCGTGCATAGGTGCGATACACCGTCGGCTCATCGGTGTCGTCCAGCATCGGGCGCAACATATTGGCTGCCTGGATAGCATCGTCGCTGTTGCCGGCGACCAGTGCTTGCGCGTAGCCCAGCGCGATCGCGCGATTGCGCGGCGACAGCCGGTTGAGTTCGGCATAGAGCGACAGGGCCGCGCCGCGCTGGCCCGATTGCAGATACGCGTCGGCCAGGCCGATCTGCAGGATCTGGTTGCCCGGATACGTCTTGAGCAACTTCTGCATCTGCTCGGCAGCCTGCGCGCCACGGCCGCTGCGGGTCAACGAAAGCGCGTAACCGTAATGGTTTTCCGGGGTATCGAACGCCTTGTCCCTGGCGAGGTTGTCACCGTAGTAGGTGCTCAATTGCAAGGCATCGCCAGACAGCACGCGAATGCGCTCGCGCATCAGCAAGTAGGTGTCCAGGTTGGTCGTGGACGAACCCTTGAGCAGGGTGGTGGGGTCCTTCACGTAGATGATCGGCGCGGTGGATTTTTCCCACTGGTCCTTGACCAGGGTGGTATGGCTGGGTTTCAGCTTTTGCTGGGCGATCATCGTGCCGGCGCGCGACTTGGCGTCGCTGATGCGCGATAGCGTGACCGGATGGGTCTGCAGGAATTCGGGGACGTCGCGATCGCCACCCGAGCCCACGCGCATGGTGTCCTGCATGCGCTCGAAGAAGTTGGCCATTGCATTCGGGTCGTAACCGGCGTTGGACAGGGTCTGGATACCGGCGCGGTCGGCTTCGACCTCGTCCTTGCGGGTGAAGTTGATCTGCCGCTGCATGATCAGGCCCTGGCCGCCGGCGAGCACCGCCGCGGCGCCATCGCCAGCCCCGGCGCCCGCGCCCGCGGCGATCGCGCCAAGCAGCACCAGGGCCAGCAGCGGGGCGTCCTTCTTCGACGCTTCGAACGCGCGCTCCAGATGGTTCTGGGTGATATGACCGATTTCGTGGGAAATCACCCCGGCCAGCTCGCTTTCGCTGCGGGTGATGACGATCAGGCCGGAATTGACCGCGATATAACCGCCGGGCGCCGCAAAGGCGTTGATCACCGGGTCTTTGACGATAAAGAACGAGAAATGATCCTTGGGCTTGGCGCTATTGGCGGCCAGGCGGTGGCCCAGGTCGTTCATATAGTCGTCGAGCATGGCGTCGTCGATGACCATGTCCAGCGCGCGCATCTGGCGCAGCATGGCGGCACCGTAGTCCTGGGCCTCCTGTGGGGAGATCAGGGCGTTGGCCGAGCTGCCCAGGTCGGGCAGGCGCGTGGGGTCTTCCTGGGCGCCGGCACTCAGGGCGAGGCCGGCGCAGATCAGGGTCGTAAGAAGCCGTACGGTCAGGGAGCGTGGTGCCATGCGCATAGGTGAGCGACAATACCATTTGAGACAGCCACCCGGCGTAACGGTTCAGCCGCCGCCGGGTTGATTTTTGCCCTTTTTGCCCCATAAAGCGGGGCATCTACAGCTCTTCCGGAGTGTGCTTCGTGTCCACCAAGATTGAGGTCTATTCGACCGCGGTTTGCCCCTACTGTGTCGCTGCCAAGAACCTGCTCAAGTCCAAGGGGCTGGAGTGGAGCGAAGTGCGCATCGACACCGATCCGGCGCAGCGCGACGCCATGCTGGCGCGCAGCGGCGGTCGCCGTACGGTACCGCAGATCTTCGTCAACGATCAGCACGTCGGTGGCTTTGACGATCTGGTGGCGGCCGACCGTAGCGGCAAGCTGGCCGAACTGCTGGGCCAGGCCGCATGAGCAAGGACCGCGTTGCCGAATTCACCGCCTTCCGCCAGCGCATGAACGAGCGGATTCTGGGCGAAGACAATCAGGTTATTCGCCGTTTCTTCGCACTGGATACCCAGACCTACAAGCCGGGCGCCCTGGACGTGAAGACCAAGGAATTGCTTGGCCTGGTCGCTTCGATGGTGCTGCGTTGCGACGACTGCATCAGTTACCACATTGCCCAGTGCGTCGAGGCGGGCGTGACCCGGGAAGAGTTCTTTGAAACCTTCAGCGTCGGGCTGGTGGTGGGTGGATCGATCGTGATCCCCCATCTGCGCCGTGGCGTGGATTTTCTGGACCAGTTGGAAGGCGGTACGGCCGCTGGCGCGGAGAATTGCGCCGATCACGCCTGAGGGCTTCATAGGAACTGTAGGAGCGACTTCAGTCGCGACGGCACGGTTGCGTCACGGCTGATAGCGGCTAAAGGTGGTCTCGAAATAACCTCCTAGTCGTCATCCCGGCGCAGGCCGGGATCCAGTGGCTTCGGTTATTGGATTTCGCGAACGCATCAAGGGCTTTTCGCGAAAACCCGATGATGACGCCACTGGATTCCGGCCTACGCCGGAATGACGATAAGAAAAACTGAGGTTATCCGAGGCTCCAATAGGGGCATTCGAGTTTGCTTGATGCTGCATACGAGGATTTGCAACGCCTCACCATGTGCCCGCACTGTTACGGCGCAGACGCATCGGCGATAATCATTGGGTTATGCGGGCGCTAGCCGTCCTGGCCGCCTGCCAGCTTCCCCCTTCCGTTTGAGGAGTTCCCCCGATGAGCAAAACCATTGCCGTGATCCCGGGCGACGGTATCGGTCCGGAGATCATGAATGCCACGTTGCGCGTTCTCGATGCCCTGGACACCGGCCTGAGCTATGACGTCGTCGAAGCGGGCATGGTCGCGCTCGAGAAGCAAGGCGACTTGTTGCCGGCCGCCACGCTGGAGGCGATCGCCAAGCACAAGGTGGCACTCAAGGGGCCGCTGACCACGCCGATCGGCGGTGGCTTTACCTCGATCAACGTGACCCTGCGTCGCCATTTCGACCTGTACGCCAACGTGCGTCCGGCGATCAGCTTCCCGGGCACCAAGGCGCGTTACGACAATATCGACATCATCACCGTGCGCGAGAATACCGAAGGCGCATACCTGGCCGAGGGCCAGACGCTGTCCGAAGACGGCGAGACGGCGCAGTCGATCATTCGCAACACCCGCAAGGGCAGCACGCGCATCGTGCGCTATGCCTTCGAGATGGCCGTCAAGAAGGGCCGCAAGAAGGTCACGGCGGTGCACAAGGCCAACATCATGAAGACGAGTTCGGGCCTGTTCCTGAATATCGCGCGTGAAGTGGCGAAGGAATATCCGCAGATCGAGTTCAACGAAATGATCGTGGACAACACCTGCATGCAGCTGGTGATGAAGCCCGAGCAGTTCGACGTGATCGTCACCACCAACCTGTTCGGCGACATCCTCTCCGATCTTTGCGCCGGCCTGGTCGGCGGCCTCGGTCTCGCACCGGGCGACAACATCGGCGAGAGCGCGGCGATCTTCGAAGCCGTGCACGGTTCCGCTCCGGACATCGCCGGCAAGGGCATCGCCAATCCGTGCGCGCTGCTGCTGGCCGCCGCCGACATGCTCGATCACCTGGGCATGGTCGAGAAGGGCAGCAAGATCCGCGCAGCCATTCGCGACACCATGGCCAACGACCGTGACCACGTCACGCCGGACCTCGGTGGCAAGGGCAGCACGGAAAGCTTTGGCGAGGCGATCGTCAAGCGCGTCAAAGCCGCCTGATCTTACGCTTCATGCATAGAAAACCCCTCCGCATGCGGAGGGGTTTTTCTTTGGGCTTGCGATCAGGAAGCGAGCTTGGCCTGTGCCGGCTGGTAGTGCCCGGGTTCGGACTGGAAGGTGATACCAAAGCGGTTCCAGCCGTTGATCATCACCACCGCCATATTGAGATGGACCAGTTCCTCGTCGCTGAACGCAGCGGTGGCCTGCTCGTAGACATCGTCGGACACGCCGTGTTCGCCGAGTTTCGTCACGGCTTCGGCCCAGGCCAAAGCAGCACGCTCGCGCTCGCTATACATCGAGGCCGCCTCGCGCCAGACCTGCACCAGGTACAGGCGCTGCTCGGTTTCGCCACCCGCACGCGCATCCTTGGTGTGCATGTCGATGCAGAAGGCGCAGCCATTGATCTGCGATACGCGCAGCAGCACCAGTTCGATCAGCGGCTGCTCGAGGCCGCTATGACGCAGTTGCCCGGCCATGGCGAACAAGGGCTTGAGAATGCTGGGAAATTTGTTGTAGTCGAGGCGCTTGGACATGGGATGTCTCCTGTGAGTTGTGGGGCCAAAGTGCTTGGCTTCATCTCTAGGACGCACGACCCGGGCTGGGCGTGACAGCTTTCAGCCGGGCCAGTTTGAGCGGGTCACGCAGGGACTGGATCGCCACGATCTGCTCGCCATCGGTCTCGATCCACATGACGGTCGCCAACTCGCCTTCGACCCAGGTCAGCAGGGCAGGGGCGCCGTTGAGCCACTGCAAGCGGTGCACCGCTTCCACCGTCTGGTAGCGCGTGGCGATCTGCGTATAGAGCCGGGCGACGCGGTCGTTGCCGTGCAACGGACGCAATACGGCAGTGGCGCGGCCACCGCCATCGGCCAGCAGTATCACATCGTCGGCGAACAGGCTCTTCAGCACATCGGGCGTGGGCTGCTGCATGGCCTGCATGAATTTTTCCAGCAGGCGCTGCTGCGCTTCGGGTGCGTGCGTGAAACGCGGGCGACCTTCACGCAGACGCTGTTTTGCGCGGTGTGCGCGTTGTCGGCAGGCGTCCTCGGCGATGCCGAGCATGGCGGCCGCTTCGGCATGGCTGTAGTCGAAAATGTCGTGCAGAAGGAAGGCCGCGCGTTCCTCGGCGCTCAGCCGCTCCAGCATCAATAGAAAGGATATCTGCAGACTTTCGCCACGCTCGGCCTTGGTCTGCGGTTCTTCCTCTTCGGCGATCAGCGGCTCCGGCAGCCAGGGGCCGACATGGTGCTGACGCTCGGTCTTGGCGCGGCGCAGGCGGTCCAGGGCCAACCGCGTGGTGACCGTGACCAGCCACGCTTCGGGATCGTCCAGCAGCGCGGTGTCTTGCTCGTGCCAGCGTAACCAGGCGTCGTGCAGCACGTCTTCCGCGTCACCCGGCGTGCCCAGCATCCGGTAAGCCAGCCCGAACAGGCGTGGACGGTGCTGTTGGAACAATGCGGTTTGTGCGTCCATCGGATACTCCCAGGGTGGATAGTCCCAGGACGCACGACTCACGTGAAACGTGACCGCTCTTAGCGAAAGAACGGATAAGGCGCCAGGAACACCAGCCAGATCACCAAGACAATGCCGGCGTACTTCGCCACGCGAAAAAGTCTCGGATATTTTTTCTTGAATGCGCGGCTACGTTCGCGGCTGCGCTGATTCAAGGCGAACATCTGGTTGACGAAGCCGGTCTTCTCTTCCGGCGATTCGGTATTGGGCGAGGCGGTGATTTTGCCCATGAAGGCGCCGACGCGGTGATTGACGGTATTCATCCAACGCGTGCGCAGCGGGCGCTCCACGTCCGCGAAAAGAATCACGCGGGTCTGGTCGCTACGGTTTTCGGCCCAGTGCACATAGGTTTCGTCGAACACCACATCCTTGCCGTCGCCCCAGACGTGTTCCTGGTCATCGACGATGATCCGGCAGTTATCGGAATTGGGCGTGATCAGGCCCAGGTGATAGCGCAACGAGCCGGCGAATGGATCGCGGTGCGGATTGAGTTTGCTGCCCGGCGGCAGCAGCGCGAACATCGCGGCCTTGACGCTGGGAATCGAGCGCAGCAGTTCGACCGTCTTCGGGCACAGCGATTCGGCCGAGGCCAGCGGTTCGCCGTACCACTTCAGGTAGAAACGCTTCCATCCCTGCTTGAAGAAGCTGTTGAAGCTGGCGTCGTTGTGCTTTTCCGCGGCACGGATATAGCCCTCGTCGAAAAGATGCATTGCCTCTTCGCGAATGGTCTGCCAGTTGGCCTGCAGCAGATCGAGCTGGGGAAAGCCACGGCGATCCAGAATGGGGCGTGCCGGCACGGCGGAGAACGCATACATCAGCAAGTTGTACGGCGCAAAGATCGCCGAATGATCCACCAGCTGGCGATCGAACCGCAGTCGCGCCCGCCCGCGCAGGTGCACCAGCAGCACGCACAGCACAAACAGCGCGAAGACGATCAACAGGATGAGTCGGGGTGAAAGCATCGGTGGGACCAGGCCAAAGGGCGACAGATAGATGGCTATTCTACTCCCGGCGGACAAGGGGCTGGCTTTCAGGTTGTCGCAGGCCGTTCAGTGTCCCAGGACGTGGACTTTTCCGCTCCCCGGGCGATAGGCGCGCTGCAAGGCCTGGTGGACGTAGGTCGCCGCGCTTCGCACCGCCGAACGGGGCGTGCGGCCCTTGGCCAGCTCCGCTGCCACGGCCGAGGCCAAGGTGCAGCCGGTGCCATGGCCCTCGAGCTTGAGCCGGGGGTGGCGCAATTCGAGTACGCCGCGGGCGTCGTAAAAGTGGTCGATGACCGTACGACCGCCGGCATGGCCGCCCTTGAGCAGCACGCTCTTGGCACCGAGTTCGAGCAGAGCCAGGCCCGCACGATCGAAATCCGCCGGCTTGCGGATCGACCAGCCGAGCAGGGCTTCGGCTTCGGGAATGTTTGGGGTCAGGATGTCCGCTAACGGGATCAGCTCCTGGATCATCGCTTCGACGGCGTCCTCGTCCAGCAGGCGCGCACCGCTGGTGGCGATCATCACCGGGTCGACCACCAGCCATGCCGGCTGCCGCCGTTGCATCTCTTGCGCTACCAGGCGGGTGATGGCGGCGCTGCCGAGCATGCCGGTCTTTACGGCCCCGATGGGGAAGTCGTCGAACACGGCGGCGATCTGGCTGCGGATATGTGCTTGCGGTACTGCGTGCACGGCGGTGACGCCGCGGGTGTTTTGCGAGGTGATGGCGGCGATGACGGACAGGCCGTGGACACCACGGGCGTGGAAGGTTTTCAGGTCGGCCTGGACGCCTGCGCCACCGCCTGAGTCGGAACCGGCGATGGTTAGGGCGATGGGGGGAGAAGTTTTGGGCATGGATATGAAATTGAGTTGCCGTCGAACCACCTACTCGTCATTCCGGCGTAGGCCGGAATCCAGTGGCATCTGTGTTGAATAGAGATCGACCCACTCCGGATTCTCTCCTTCAATCAGGCGAGCTTTCCATACGCGGTTCCAGTTCTTGAGTTGCTTCTCGCGCAGGATCGCAGATTCCATGGTTTCGTGCAGTTCGTACCAGACCAGGGTATGTATTTTGTAGCGCCGGCTGAAACCATCAACGACACTATTCTTATGTTCCCATATCCGTTTGATGGGTTTGCTGGTGACTCCGACGTACAACGTACCGTTGCGATGGCTCGCCATCATATAGACAAAAGGTTGTCGCTCTTCCATGGCGCGGGCTCCACTGGATTCCGGCCTGCGCCGGAATGACGAGTAGAGATGGTGCTATCCACGTGTAGCTTTCTATGCAGGTGAAAGCGGGTTCAGCTGTCATCCAAAAGCCGGAACAGCAAAAGCTGTTCCGGCCCCGAACTCACAAAGCCTCAGAAGCAAAATCCGCCAACCTCGACCGCTCACCACGCCGCAGCGTGATATGCGCCGAATGCTCCCAGTGCTTGAACCTGTCCACCGCATAGGTCAAACCGGACGTCGTCTCGGTCAGATACGGCGTGTCGATCTGCTCGACGTTGCCAAGGCAGACGATCTTGGTGCCCGGGCCGGCACGTGTGATCAAGGTCTTCATCTGCTTGGGCGTCAGATTCTGCGCCTCATCGATAATCAGATAACGCGACAGAAAGGTCCTTCCGCGCATGAAGTTGAGCGAACGGATCTTGATGCGTGACGCCAGCAGATCGTTGGTTGCCTGACGCCCCCAGCTGCCGCCTTCTTCCGGATTGGCCAGCACTTCCAGGTTATCGGTAAGCGCCCCCATCCACGGCGTCATCTTCTCTTCTTCGGTACCCGGCAGAAAACCGATGTCCTCGCCCACCGACACCGTGGCACGCGTCATGATGATTTCGCGATAGCGCTGCTGATCCATCACCTGGGCCAGGCCGGCGGCCAGCGCAAGCAGTGTCTTACCGGTACCCGCGGTGCCGAGCAGGGTGACGAAATCGACGTCGGGATCCATCAGCACGTTCAGCGCGAAGTTCTGTTCGCGGTTGCGCGCGGCAATGCCCCAGACGCTGTGATTGGCGTGGCTGTGATCGTCCAGCAACACCAGGGTGGCTTTGACGTCGTCAACATGCAGCACGCGAAGTTCGACGGCGTTTTCGCCAGGCAGGAACAGGCACTGGTTGGCGTACCAGTCCTCGCTCTCGTGGCGATCGACTTTGTAGAACGTGCGGCCTCGTTCGTTCCACGATTGAACTTCCGGATGCTTGTCCCAGAAATCCTCACCCAGCTCCGTGGCGCCGGTATAGAGCAGGGCGAAATCATCGAGCGCGCGATCGTTTTCGTAGTCCTCCGCATCGATGCCATAGATCTTGGCCTTGATGCGCAGGTTGATGTCTTTCGTCACCAGGATGACCGATCGATCCTGGTTCTGCTCCTGCAACTCGATCACCGCGGACAGGATCTGGTTATCCGCCTTGCCATGTCCGTTGCTGGTGCGCTGCTGAAAATACAATCGCCCCACTGCGCCGCCGCGTTTGAGCGTGACGCCTTCCGGATTGGTCAATTCCAGGCCGTTGCTGATGCCGTGGCCGTTGCCGCGGATGATCAGCTCATTGAGGAACCGGCTGACCTGGCGGCCGTTGCGGGAAACTTCCGACGCACCTTTTTTCTTTTCGTCCAGCTCCTCCAGAACTGTCATCGGAATAAACACGTCGTGTTCTTCGAAACGGAACAGCGACGTGGGGTCGTGCAGCAGAACGTTGGTGTCGAGAGCGTAAATGCGCTTGCTTCCGGTCATGCGGAAGTGCCTCGCTTAAGTCGCAGTTGGAGGAATCGCGGCGGAATCGTCGCGTGTTTCTGGCCATGGCGGCCAGTCGGCTCGCGGGCAGCGAGCCGGTGGAACGGGAAGTGACGATGCCGTTGGGTCACTTCGCCGGGATTGCGTCGAGCACAGCTTGCGCGTGGCCGGGGACTTTCACTTGACGCCATTCATTCACGAGCTTGCCTTCAGGGTCGATCAGGAAGGTACTTCGTACGACACCCATGTGACGTTTTCCGTACAGCACCTTCTCGTGGATCACATCGAAGGCCTGGCACCAGGTTTCGTCGGGGTCGGAAACGAGCGGAAACGGCAGTTCCTGCTTGGCGGCGAAGTTGGCATGGGACTTCACCGAATCGCGCGAGACCCCAACGATCTGCGCGTTACGCTTGACGAACTTCGGATACAGGTCGCGGAAGTCTTTCGCTTCCGTGGTGCAGCCGGGCGTGCTGTCCTTGGGGTAGAAATACACCACCACCCACTTTCCCTTGAGACTGTCGAGCTTCAGTTCGCTACCGTCGCCGGTAAGGGCTTTCAGCTTGGGTACTTTCTTGCCGATTTCAGGCATGGATTCTCCTGCGTGGCCGATGGTGGCCACGGCTGTGCGTGTGAATCAGGGACCAGGCATCGTGACTGCGGAGTCGATGGCGCGGGAGGGTGAGGGGCATCGTGCGAGAGTTGTCGCTCGATCTTCGGACCCGCATGCGCGCCGCTCCTGTGTAGTGCCTTGGAGCGAAGACTAGCGCGATATGGAACAGATAACAGCCCTTGCGGAGCGCTCAACCTGGGAGCATTCTCAGAACTTCACCGGGTCCATGATGGCGTCCAGATTCAGGCCGTCGCAGAACTCCAGAAAATCGTCGCGCAAGGCGGCGATATGCGTCTGGGCCGGAATACCGATGGTGATCTGCGCCTGGAACATCGCGGTGCCGGTCTGCATGGCGCGGTAGCGCATCGAGCTCAACTGTTCGACGCTGATGGCGCGCCGATCGAAAAATTCCACGATCTTGGCCAGGATGCCCGGCCGGTCCATCGAGATCACCTCGACCAGATAGGGCAAGAGCTGCGCGTCGGCGTCGTCCTCGCCCTGGCCGGTGCGGTAGTGGCTCAGATGCCAGTCTTCTTCCCGCGCCAGCTTGGTCAGCGCGGTCTCCAGCTTGGCGATCGCATCCCAGGCGCCGGTTGCCAGCACGGTGATGGAGGTATCCGGGCCCAGGCTCGACACCCGGGCGTCGGCCAGGTTGCAGCCGGCATCGGTGATACGGCGGGCCAGGGCCTGCAGGGGCGTGCGGGAAGCAGGCGTAAGCGTCTGGATCAACAGCTGGTGATCGTTGCCGGTACGCGTGGAGGGACGGTTCAAGTGCTGTTCTCCCGCTGGACGCGGCATGGCTTAAGGGCGTCCAACCAGCTTACTTGCCGCCCCAGCAAGCCCGCAAGTAACATGCATGGCTTGGATTTAGGCGGAGTCAGCCTTGAACATTCGTGGAAGCATCTGTGCGCTGGTGACGCCGTTTACGGCGGACGGTGCACTTGATCTGCCAGCTTTTGGTCGCCTGCTCGATTATCAGATCGCGGGCGGTACCGAGGCCGTGGTGGTCGCCGGCTCCACCGGCGAAGCGCATATGCTCGACCATCACGAGTACGAGCAGTTGTTGAGCTACGCGGTGGAGCGCGTCGCCAAACGTATTCCCGTGCTCGCCGGTACCGGCGAAGCCGCCACCAGCAAGACCGTGGCGCTGACCCGTCGCGCCCGTGAACTGGGCGCCGATGCCGCCCTGGTAGTAGCCCCCTATTACGTACGCCCCACCCAGGAAGGCCTGCGTCGCCATTTCCTGGAAGTGGCTGAGCAGGCTGGCCTGCCGGTGGTGGTCTACAACGTTCCCAGCCGTACCGGCTGCGACGTGCTTCCGGCCACCGTGGCCGGCCTGCGCGAGCACCCGGGGATCATCGGCATCAAGGAAGCCGTGGGCTCCGATGAACGTATCCGTGCGATCTCGGAACTTGTGCGCCCGGATTTCGTCTATCTCACCGGCGACGACGGTACGGCCTGCAAGGCCATGCTGGGCGGCGCGGCAGGGGTGATCTCGGTGGTGGCCAATCTTGTACCCAAGGCGTTCCGCGCGTTCTGCGATGCGGCGACCCGGGGCGACAAGACGGCCGCCGAGCGTCACAATGCCGGGCTGATGCCGCTGATCGAAGCGCTTAACTGTGCGCCCAACCCTATCGCCGTCAAGGCAGGGCTGCCTTCGCTGGGGCTGGGCACCGCGGGTTTACGCCTGCCTTTGGTCGAATTGGAAGACGGTCCCGACCGTGCACGCATACTCGCGGCACTGGCGGGTCTGGCATCCTTGGCGGATGCCGCCTGAATCTCCTGCTCGATATAAAAAACTTTTACCGGAACCCGACTTCATGAAGAAAACCCCGCTCGTTGTGGCCCTGCCGATCCTGGCGATGTCTGCCTTGCTGTTGTCCGGCTGCGGCATGTTTCGTTCGCACAAACAGTGGGAGACCGCCAAGCAGGAGTCGCCGCTGGAGATTCCGCCGGGCCTGGACACGCCCTCGACCAGCGCGGCGCTAGTGATACCGGAGCCGGGTGCCAATGCCCCGACAACCAACGGCGCGACCGCCAAGTTCGGTCCGGGCGGTGGTGTGATCACCGACGGCTTCGTCATGACCGATACGGTCGACGCCACCTATCAGCGCGTGAGTCAGGCGTTGGAACATGGCGATATCGGCCAGGTGGTTTCGCACGACGACGCCACTCACAGCTTCACGTTGAACGTGATCGCCTCGGATAACCCTGCGCCCAAGCGTGGTTTCTTCGGGCGCATGTTCCACGGCAAGTCGGACAACAGCGGAGCAGACTCGTCCAGCGCCCCGGGTGCCAAGCCGCATCAGGTGCAGTTGGCCGTATCCGCAAGCGGCGAGACCGCCGCCGAAGTGCGCGCACAGGGCGACGCCGGCGCGGTGTCCAAGGTCATCGACACGCTCAAGGCGCGCATGGGCGCCAAGTAAGGCTAGTAGTGAGTGATTAGGAGTGAGGAGTGAGAGAGAGCGCGTAGCCGCGCTTTTCTCTGATCAGCTCTAAAAAAAGCCGGGCACATGCCCGGCTTTTTTATTCGGCGACCAGAAACGAAAAAGCCGAGCAGAGGCTCGGCTTTAATGATTTGCGAGGATGGGATTTAGTCGTGAAGCTGCGCGGCAGCCGTGCCCGCTTTCTCTCACTCCTCACTCCTGATCACTCTCTCCTGCCTTCAGCGCTGCAGCATCCCCAGCTTATCCGGCTTGTTCTCCCATTCCTTGGCGTCGGCCAGACCGTCCTTGCGCTCGGTGATGACCGGCCAGTCGCGCGCCAGCTCGGCGTTCAGCGCGACAAAGCCTTCCTGTCCGGCAGGCACATCATCTTCGGGATAGATCGCGTTGATCGGGCACTCCGGCTCGCACAAGGTGCAGTCGATGCACTCGTCCGGATTGATCACCAGGAAGTTCGGGCCTTCATGGAAGGCGTCGACTGGGCAGACTTCGACACAGTCGGTGTATTTGCACTTGATGCAGTTGTCGGTGACGACAAAGGTCATGTGGCGGCGCGCCTTTTTGAAGCTCTTGGCCCGTGCCAGGCCGGGATGTGGCGCTCCCTACGAGGTTCGAACTCGTGTTCCCGCCTTGAGAGGGCGGTGTCCTAGGCCACTAGACGAAGGGAGCGAAATGCACCGGAGCGCGGTAGTATAACGGAAATGTTCGGCCCGGCAATGCCCGTTGGCGCTGCGGAACGAACCTAAAAAGGCCCCCGGAAACGCCTCTGGCGCGCACCGGGAGCCACATCTTTCGGGGCTCAGGGACCCGTCTTTATGGTTGCAAGGATCCACATCGCTTGAACTTGAAAGCAAGGAACGAGAACGACGCCACGCCTGCGTTACGCATCATTCCGCGCGAGCAGCATGTGATTTCGCGCAAGAACATCAGCAAGGCGGCGTTGCGTGTGCTCTATCGGCTCAACGAGGCGGGCTATGCCGCCTACCTGGTTGGCGGTGCCGTGCGCGATCTGCTGCTTGGCGGCCATCCGAAGGATTTCGACGTCGCCACCAATGCGACGCCCGAAGACGTCAAGAAGCTGTTTCGCAACTGCCGGCTGATCGGCCGCCGCTTTCGCCTGGCGCATGTCGTCTACGGCTCGGAAATCATCGAGGTGGCGACCTTTCGCGGTACCGGTGAGGAGGGCGTCGCCAACGATGGCGATCGCCACGTCGTCGACGGCCGCATCGTACGCGACAACGTCTGGGGCACGATCGAGGAAGACGCGGTGCGCCGCGATTTTCGCGTCAACGCGCTGTACTACGACATCAGCGATTTCTCGGTGCGCGATTACGTCGGCGGCGTACAGGACGTGCAGGACCGCGTGTTGCATCTGATCGGTGACCCGGAAACGCGTTATCGCGAAGATCCGGTCCGCATGCTGCGTGCCGTTCGCCTGGCGGCCAAGCTGAATTTCCGGATCGATGCGGCCGCATCGGCGCCGTTCGACGAGCTCGGGCCGCTGCTCGCCGAGGCCGCGCCGGCGCGCTTGTTCGACGAGTCGCTGAAGCTGTTCCTGGCCGGCCACGGCCTGAAGAGCTTCCGCATGCTCGAGCAATGCGGTTTGCTGCGTTTCATGTTCCCGGCCACGGCGCGCGCGCTCAAGCGCGGCGACGACGCCTTGCGTTCCCTGATCGAACAAGGGCTGTCGAGCACCGACGAGCGCGTTGCCGAAGGCAAGTCGGTCACGCCGGCGTTCCTGTTTGCGGTGCTGCTCTGGGGCGAGGTGCGCGATCTTGCGCATGCCTGGATGGCCAAGGGCGTCGACAGCAACGAAGCCTGGTCACGCGCATCGATGAACGTGGTTGCCGAGCAGTGCCAACGCGTGGCGATTCCGCGTCGTTTCACCTTTACGATGGAAGAGATCTGGTCGCTGCAGCCACGCTTCGAGCAAGTGCAGCGTAAGCGCGTTTTCCGTTTGATGACGCATCCGCGTTTCCGTGCCGCGTTCGATTTCCTGCTGTTGCGTGCCGGTGAATCGCCGGCGATCCGCGAGCTTGGTCAGTGGTGGGACCATGCGCAGAAGTTGCCGCATGAGACCTTGGCCGCTGCGCTATCGGGCAGCGCAGCCGTGGCCGAAGCACCGCCACAGGCATCGGCCAGTCAGGCGGCGGTCAAGCCGCGAAAGCGCCGTCGTCGCCGCAAGAGCAAACCGGACGCCTCGTGAACCAGGCTTTTATCGGCCTGGGGAGCAACCTGGGCGATTCGCGCCAACACATACTGGATGCCATCGACGCGCTGGCGCGGTTGCCTGCGACACGGGTGCTGGCGCGCTCGCGTCTCTACAGCACGCCGCCCTGGGGCGTGCTCGAACAGCCTTCGTTTGTGAACGCGGCCGTGTCGATCGAGACACCGCTGGCGCCGCACGACCTGCTCGATGCCTTGTTGACGATCGAGCGCGCCGCCGGTCGCGTCCGTGATGGCGAACGTTGGGGGCCGCGGACGCTCGACCTGGATCTGCTGCATGTTTCGGGCGTGACACTGAGTGACGAGCAACTGACCTTGCCGCATCCGCGCATGGCCGAACGCGCCTTCGTCCTGTTGCCGCTCAACGATCTCGCGCCTGACCTCCAAGTGCCCGGAGCGGGGACGGTCGGCGAGTTGCTGGCGGCCGTCGATAGCTCGGAATGCACGTTATTGCCTTGAGCCGTTATGGCTGCGCGCCGGATAATGGCTACTTCGTTGTTTAGCTGACTCTGAAGGAATTCACGTGTACGTTCAGAACGCCAACGCACCCGATCGCAAGCCGGTTACCGTGCCGGGTCTGCGCGCGATGAAAGCGGAAGGGCGGCGAATCGTCATGTTGACCGCCTATGACGCCAGCTTCGCCTGGCAGCTCGAGGCCGCCGGGGTCGATGTCGCACTGGTCGGCGACTCGTTGGGAATGGTGGTACAGGGGCATCGCAGCACTCTGCCGGTGACGCTGGATCACATGGTCTATCACACCAGCATCGTCGCGCGTGGCTTGAATGCGACCCTGCTGGTGGCCGATCTGCCGTTCATGGCCGACCGCGATGTTGCACATATGCTGGAAGCCGGTGCGCGCCTGGTGGGCGAGGGCGGTGCGGCAATGGTCAAGGTCGAGGGCGCGGCGCCGCATATTCTCGATGGCATCGCGGCGTTGACCGTACGGGCCATTCCGGTCTGTGCCCACCTGGGGCTGACGCCGCAGTCGGTACACAAGTTCGGCGGTTTCCGTATCCAGGGCCGTGAAGAAGAAGCCGCCGAACGTTTGGTCAAGGAGGCGCTGGCGATCGAAGCGGCCGGTGCGGCCATCGTGGTGCTCGAGGGCATCCCGACGGCCCTGGGCCAGCGGATCACCCAGGCCATATCGATTCCGACCATCGGCATCGGTGCCGGCCCGCATTGCGATGGCCAGGTGCTGGTATTGCACGACATGCTGGGCATAACGCCAGGCAAGCGCCCCAAATTCAGCAAGGATTTCCTCGCGGGACGCGATTCTGTAGCGGCGGCCATTGCCGCCTATGTACAGGATGTACGCAGTGGTGCCTTTCCGGCACCGGAACATGGCTTCAACTAGCTCGATTCCTGGGCTTACCTTTCGAGTAAAGCGACTCCTTTTATGCAGACAGTGCAAGACGCCGCGGCCCTGCGTGCCGCCGTTCGCGGTTGGCGCAATCAGGGCCAGACCGTGGGATTTGTGCCCACCCTGGGCAACCTGCATGCGGGTCACTACTCGCTGATCAAGCTGGCCCGTGCCCGTGCCGACCGTGTCGTCGCCAGCGTGTTCGTCAATCCGACCCAGTTCGGGCCGAACGAGGATTTCGAGCGCTACCCCCGTACCCTGGTGCAGGACCAGGCCGGCCTGGCCGAGGCCGACTGCGACCTGCTGTTCGCCCCGGAAGTGGCCACGGTGTATCCGTTCGGCCCGGCCAACAGCGTCAGCCTGCACGTGCCACAACTGACCGAAACCCTGGAAGGAGCGCATCGTCCGGGTCATTTCGACGGCGTGGCGACGGTGGTCTGCAAGCTGTTCAACCTGGTGCAGCCGGATCTGGCGGTATTCGGCCAGAAGGATTTCCAGCAACTCAAGGTGATCGAGCGGATGGTTCGCGACCTCTCCTTGCCGGTCAAGGTGATGTCCGGCGCCACCTTGCGTGCCGACGACGGCCTGGCGCTCAGCTCCCGCAATCAGTATCTGTCCCGGGATGAGCGCGAGGTTTCGACCCAGATCCACGCCACCTTGTTGCAGATGCGCGAGCTGATCGACAAGGGGCATGCCTGGCGTGTGGTGGAACAGGCCGCCACGTCCAAGCTGCAGCGGGCCGGTTTCGAGCCCGACTATGTGGCCATTCGCCGCGCCGAGGACCTTGCCGAGCCTGCCGACGGTGAGACCGGCGGTCTGGTCGCCCTGATTGCCGCCCGCCTGGGCACCACCCGGCTGATCGACAACCTGTTGTTCGATTGAGCGGCCTTTCGTGAGCTGCCTGGGCCACGTCTGGCCTGGGCCTTGCTCCGATATTGAACCCTCGCGCCCCGCCCCCACCTAGGGGCCCAGAGAGAGTAAGTTGCGGCGACTGGTTCGTCGGTTGGATAATTTCCCGTTACGCAGGGCTGTTCCTGCTGGAATGTCTGTCATGAATCTGAACATGCTCAAGGCCAAGATCCACCGTGCCACGGTGACCCACGCCGAGCTCCATTACGAAGGCTCGATCGCGATCGACGGTCTGTTGCTCGATGCCTCGGGCATCCGCGAGTACGAGCAGATCCACTGCTGGAACATCAATAACGGCAAGCGCTTCGTCACCTATGCGCTGCGTGCCGAGGAAGGCTCGGGCATCATCTCGGTCAATGGCAGTGCCGCGCACCGCGCGCAGCCGGGCGATCTGGTCATCATTGCCGCCTTTGCGCAATTGTCCGAAGCCGAAGTCGAGCAGTTCCAGCCGATGCTGGTGTATGTCGATGCGGATAACCGGATTTCGCATACCAACCGGTCGATTCCGAAGCAGATGGCAGCTGCCTGAGAGCGGTAAACGGTCAACAGTAAACAGTCAATGGAAGAAGCGCCGCTTTTTCCATTGACCATTTACCGTTTACTGTTGACTCAAACGTTTTACCTTCACATCGCAACTCGTAAGATGGTCATCTCCGTGCCCCTCATCTGCGAGTTCCTATGTCTGCCGATTCGAGTTCTCCGTTTGCCGAACATGTCGAGCGTCTTTCGCGTACCCACCTGCGTGATCTGCTGAAAGACAGCGCGCGTGGCGAAGGCCTGCGCTTGCGATTGGGTCCGATCCTGCTCGACCTCAGCCGGCAAAAGCTCGATGCCCAAGCGCTCGATGCGTTGGGCGCTTTTGTCGAGGCCAGCGGCTGGGAGAAGGCGCGTGACGCAATGTTCTCCGGCGAGCCGATCAATACCTCGGAAAACCGTGCAGTGCTGCATACGGCCTTGCGTGCGAGCGGTTCGCGCCTGAAATCGCCGGCGCCGCGTGAGGCGCTGCAGGAAATCGAGCAGACGCTGCAACGTATCGAGAAGCTGGTTCATGCCGTCGAGCATGGCGACACCGAGAGCCTCGGTCTCGCGCCGACGATTACCGACGTGGTCAACGTGGGCATCGGCGGTTCCGATCTGGGCCCGCGCCTGGCCACGCATGCACTCAATAATTTTCATGTGCCGCGCATTCGCAGCCACTTCCTGACCAATGTCGACGGTCAGGCGGCGGCCGATCTGATGCGCGACCTCGATCCCAGGCGCACCCTGGTCATTGTGGTTTCCAAGACGTTTACGACGCAGGAAACCCTGCTCAACGGTCAGGTGCTGCGTGACTGGATCGTGCGCGCCTATGAAGGCGACGAGCGCGCCACGACGCGGCATTTTCTTGCGGTCAGCTCCAACGTCAAAGCGGCCGAGACCTGGGGCATTACAGCGTCGCATGTGTATCCGATGTGGGACTTCGTCGGTGGCCGCCTGTCCGTGTGGTCCGCGGTCGGCCTGTCGCTCGCGATGGCGGTGGGCATGGAAAACTTCCGTGCGTTCCTCGCCGGTGCGGCGGAGGTCGACGACCATTTCCGCACCGCGCCCTGGCGGCAGAACCTGCCGGTGCTGTTGTCGCTGGTCGAGTACTGGAATCGCAATGTGCTGGGCTACAGCAGTCGTGCGGTGATTCCGTATGCCGATCTGTTGGGGGATCTGACCTCGTACTTGCAGCAGCTGGAAATGGAAAGCCTTGGCAAGCAGGCCACGCCGCAAGGCGGCCACGTCAAGGGTTCGACGGTGGCGGTCGTTTGGGGCAGCGTCGGCACGAACGCACAGCACGCCTATTTCCAGGCATTGCACCAGGGCACCGATACGGTGCCGCTCGATTTCATCGGCGTGATCAAACCGGCGCATCATCTGCGCGCCAGCAACGATGCGCTGCTATCCAACCTGCTGGCACAGGCCGCGGCGCTGGCCCTGGGCAAGACGTTCGACGAGGCCTTGGCCGAAGCCAAGGAGGGCGATGACGTCGCGCGTCGCGCGCTGGCCGCACAGCGTACGTTCCCGGGTAATCGTCCGAGCAGCGTTTTCATGCTCGATGCGTTGACGCCGCATTCGCTCGGCGCACTGATTGCGCTGTACGAGCACAAGGTGTTCATGCTCGGGCACCTGTGGGGGGTCAATGCGTTCGATCAGTGGGGCGTGGAACTGGGCAAGTCGATCGCGCGGCAGATTCTGCCTGCCTTGAATGGCGATGCGAAGGAGCTGGCGGCGTTGGATTTGTCGACGCAGGCGTTGATCGGGGCGATCCAGGGGAAGCGCGAGGGCTGATGGTGCGAGTAGGGATGCTCCCGCGAGCACCCGGCCCCCTCACCCCAACCCTCTCCCCCGGCAGAGCCAGGGGAGAGGGAGCAAAAGCGCGAAACTTTGAAGACTCGCCTCAGTACGTCCTCTCTCCCCTGGCTCTGCCGGGGAGAGGGAGCAAAAGCGCGAAATTTTGAAGACTTGCCTCAGTACGTCCTCTCTCCCCCGGCTCTGCCGGGAAGAGGGAGCAAAAGCGCGAAATTTTGAAGACTTGCCTCAGTACGTCCCCTCTCCCCCGGCTCTGCCGGGAAGAGGGAGCAAAAGCGCGAAATTTTGAAGACTCGCCTCAGTATGTCCTCTCTCCCTTGGCTCTGCCGGGGAGAGGGAGCAAAAGCGCGAAATTTTGAAGACTCGCCTCAGTATGTCCTCTCTCCCTTGGCTCTGCCGGGGAGAGGGAGCAAAAGCGCGAAATTTTGAAGACTTGCCTCAGTATGTCCCCTCTCCCCTGGCTTTGCCGGGGGAGAGGGTTAGGGTGAGGGGGGCTTTTGATCGTGCCGCCGCAATGCCCATTCGACATGCTCCCGCACCATCTCCGACGGATAGTCGGCCCGAGCACGTAACGACGCCACCACCTCGGTGGAATACGGCGCGTTCCCCAATCCCACCGCGATATTCCGCAGCCATCCTTCAAACCCGGTGCGCCGAATCGCCATGCCCTCGGTGCGCTTGAGAAACTCCTCCTCGCTCCAACCGAACAGTTCCACCAGCTTGGCCCCATCCAGGCTGTGCCTGGGAGCGAAGTCGGGCTCGCTGGTGTCCTGCGCAAACTTGTTCCACGGACAGATCAACTGGCAATCGTCGCAGCCGAAGATACGGTTGCCCATCGGTGCGCGCAGCTCTTCGGGGATACTGCTTTTCAGTTCGATGGTGAGATAGGAAATGCAGCGACGCGCGTCGAGCCGATACGGCGCGACGATCGCCTGCGTCGGACAGATATCGATACAACGCCGACAACTGCCGCAATGCGCACTCGCGGGCGTATCGACCGGCAGTGGCAGGTCGGTATAAAGCTCGCCGAGAAAGAAGTACGAGCCGGCGCGGCGATTGATCAGCACCGTGTGCTTGCCGATCCAGCCAAGACCGGCGTTGCGCGCCAGGGCTTTTTCCAGCACCGGGGCGGAATCCACATAAGCGCGGTAACCGAAATCGCCGACCTGCCCATGGATGCGTTCGGCCAGCTTCTGCAGGCGGTTGCGCATCAGCTTGTGATAGTCGCGCCCCAGGGCATAGCGCGCGACATAGCCTGCCTCGGCATCGCCCAGCACGTCCCACGCATTGCGTGTGCCGGGCGGGACATAGTCCATGCGTACCGAAACGACACGGATGGTGCCAGGTTCGAGTTCCTGCGGGCGGCTGCGCTTGTCGCCATGCCGCGCCATGTAATCCATCTCGCCATGGTGGCCGTCGTCGAGCCAGCGCTTGAGGTGCAACTCGTCCTCGGTCAGGTCGGTATCGGCGATGCCCGCATCGGCAAAGCCGAGCTCCAGCGCCCAGCGCTTGATATCGCGCGCGAGCGCAGCGTAGTCGCGAGAGGGCACAGAGGATGTCATCGGGCTATTTTACGCGCTGAATGCTTGCCTCATGCCACGCGGCTTCTACAATCGCCCGATGACTCCCCAAACGCATCGCCACGCGCTTTACACGGTCGATCAGGTGCGTGCGCTGGACCAGCGTGCGATCGACGACCTGGGTATCCCCGGCTATGAGCTCATGCACCGTGCCGCCTGGGCGGCCTTGTCCAGTTTGCGGCGCCATTGGCCCTACGCGCGTCGTATTGCCGTGTACGCGGGACAGGGCAATAACGGTGGCGACGGGTTCCTGCTTGCCGCGTTGGCCAGCGAAGCGTCGATGCATGTCGATGTCTGGTCGGTCGGCGGTCCCTCCCATGGCGATGCCGCCCGAGCGCGAGCGGCCTGCGAAGCGGCGCACGTGCATATCGTCGATGGCGATGCGCCGGATGAGTTGGCCGAGGCCGATGTCATCGTCGATGCCCTCTATGGCACCGGTCTGCGGCGCGCGCCTGAAGGCGCCACCGCGGCGCTGATCGAGCAGATCAATCGCAGCGGCATTCCCGTGCTGGCATTGGACGTTCCCAGCGGCCTGGATGCCGATACCGGGCAATGCCCGGGCGTGGCTATTCGCGCGGCCGTAACGGTGAGCTTTATTGCCGCCAAGCGTGGGCTCTACACCGGCAAAGCTGCGGGCCAGGTGGGCTTGCTGGAACTCGATACGCTCGGTCTGCCCGATGAACTATGGGCGGATCGCTCTGCGTATGCCGAATTGCTTGACGTGCATACCTTGCCGCGTCGCGCGCGCGACGCGCACAAAGGCAATAACGGCCATGTACTGGCGATCGGCGGTGACCATGGCACCGCTGGGGCCATCCGTCTTTGCGGGGAAGCCGCGTTGCGCGCCGGCGCGGGTCTGGTCAGCATTGCGACCCAGGCGGAAAACATCATTGCTTTGAACAGCGCCCGTCCGGAACTGATGGCGCATGGCGTCCATGGCCCGCAGGCGCTGGAACCGCTGCTTAAAAAGGCCAGCGTGCTTGCGGTAGGCCCAGGTCTGGGTCAGGCGGGTTGGGGGCATGCGCTGTGGCTGACCGCGCTGGAGGCCGGCAAGCCGTTGGTTCTCGATGCCGACGGCTTGAACCTGCTGGCGCTGGAGCCGCGTCGTTTCGAGCAAGCTGTGGTGATGACGCCGCATCCCGGCGAGGCAGCGCGTTTGCTCGGACTTTCCACGAGGGAGATCGAGGCTGATCGTTATGCCGCAGTATCCCAACTCGCCCAGCGCTATAACGCGGTCGCCGTGCTCAAGGGCGCCGGCAGCCTGGTCGCCGCATCGGATGGACGTCTAGCCGTCTGTCCCTGGGGCAACCCCGGCATGGCAAGCGGTGGCATGGGCGATCTCCTGACCGGCGTGATTGCGGCGCTGCTTGCCCAGGGGCTCGATGCCTGGGAAGCGGCTTGCCTCGGTGTTGGACTGCATGCGCGCGCTGGCGACGCGGTAGCGGAGGAGGGCGAGCGCGGCTTGATCGCCAGCGATCTGCTGGGGCCGATCCGTCACCTTTTGAACGAGAACGCCGCATGAGCCGTTGGTCGGTGGATCTACCCGACGAAGCCGCCACCACCGCCTTGGCCGAGCATGTCGCGGCGGTCATGGCCGAAGGCCTGGTCATCTATCTGCATGGCGATCTGGGCGCAGGCAAGACCAGTTTTGCCAGGGCCCTGCTGATGGCGCTCGGGGTCGGCGAGCGAGTAAAGAGCCCGACCTACAGTCTGGTCGAGTCGTATCGGCTGCCCGAACGCACGGCCTGGCATCTGGACCTGTACCGCATTGCCGATCCCGGCGAGCTGGAATGGCTGGGGTTGGACGCGCTCTCCGATCCGGCGGCCCTGGTGCTGGTGGAGTGGCCGGAGCGTGGTGCAGGTGCGTTGCCGGCGGCCGATCTGCAAATTGACCTGGATTACGCAGGATTGGGCCGTAAGGCGGCGTTCAGCGCCCTGACATCGCGCGGTGCGGCGCTATTGTCTCGCCTTGGTAAGGCTTAAGTCTTTATTTAATATAACAAAATAACATTTTCGCCACACTTTTTGCGGCAGATCGGACAGCTTCGTTTACAGCCCAAAGCTGGACGTCACCTGACGAAAAGCTTGCAGGTTATGGATAATCAAAGGAAAAGGGGCTTGTGTTCAGCGAAACGCTGCGCTTCAATACCGCCCTATGAGGGGATACCGCGCCGTATGTTGCCTGATCACCAGCTTCGCCATCCTGGCGAGCCTGCCCTTTGGCGTCTCCAAAGCGGCTGATGTGAAGTCGGCTCGCGTCTGGGCCGGGCCGGAATACACCCGCCTGGTGCTGGATCTGTCCGGCCCGGTGACTTACAAGATCGATCAGGACAATGGCCAGGTCGTGCTGAACCTGCCGGGCAGTGCGCTTGCCGGCGGCTTTGTCTCGCCCAAGGCCCAGGGCCTGTACAAGGGCCTGGGCAGCGATAGCCAGGGCAGCCGGTTGCTGCTGACCGCCAAGGTCGATCCCGATAGCCGCGCCAAGAGTTTTGTCATCAAGCCGTCCGCCGACGCCAAGGATTACCGCCTGGTGGTCGATCTGTATCCCGGCAAGGGAAGTGCCGGCAGCAGCAAGGCTGCGCCGGTCGACGACGATGACGATTCGGCACCGGTCGCCGATGCCGCGCCATCCGTGCCGACGCCGACGATAACGCCGAGCAAATCCGGTGGCCGCAACAGCGTCAAATCCAGTCAGAGCGGCATGGCTTCCACGCGCCAGGCCGCGGCGTTGCTCAACGGCAGTCGCAAGGTGGTGGTGGCGATCGACGCCGGTCACGGCGGCAAGGATCCGGGTTCGCACGGTCCGGGCGGCACGCTGGAGAAGAACGTGACGCTGGCGGTAGCCAAAGAGCTGGCCGATCAGATCAATCGCCAGCCCGGCATGAAGGCCGTGCTGACGCGCGATGGCGACTATTTCATCCCGCTTGCGCAGCGCTACAAGATTGCGCGCGAGAACAACGCGGACATGTTCGTTTCGATCCATGCCGACGCCTACACCAGTTCCGACGCGCGCGGCTCGTCCGTGTGGGTGTTGTCGCCGCGTGGCAAGACCAACGAAGCGGCACGCTGGCTGGCCGACCGCGAAAACCGCGCGGACCTGATCGGTGGCGTGTCGCTGGACGATAAGGACGACAGCCTGGCCGCGGTGTTGCTCGACCTGCAGCAGGGCTATGCGATGCAGGCCAGCGAATCGATTGCCGGCAACGTACTGAAGGCATTGGGCTCATTGGGTCCGACGCATCGCGGCTATGTCGAGCGCGCCAACTTCGTCGTGTTGCGTTCGCCGGACGTGCCCTCGATCCTGGTCGAGACGGCCTTCATCAGCAATCCGGTGGAGGAGCGCAAGCTGCGCGATCCCACGCATCAATCGCGTCTGGCCGAAGCGGTCATGGGCGGCGTGCGCAACTACTTCGAAGCCACCCCGCCGCCAGGTAGCTGGTTTGCCGCGCAGGCGGCACGTCGTGCGGGCGTGCAAGTCGCTTCCACATCGGGTTCTGACAACCCCGGCCCGGATGACGACGACAGCAGCAAGTTGCCGGCCCCGTCCAGCAAGACCGTGGTCGCCAGCGCCAGCAAGGACGAAGACGTGCGCGACCTGCACAAGGTCGAACGCGGCGAGAGCCTGCGCAGCATCGCGCGCCAGTATGGCGTCAGTATCAGTGCGCTCAAGAGCGCCAATCGTCTCACCAGCGATGCGTCGGTGCGCACCGGCATGGTGCTGGCGATCCCCTCCAGCTGATACCGGTCTAGCCCTCATCGGGCTCAAGCTCTAAGCTTGCCCGATGTCTGCCATACGTCCGCTTCCGCCCGAATTGATCAACCAGATTGCCGCCGGCGAGGTGATCGAACGTCCCTCGTCCGTCGTCAAGGAACTGGTGGAAAACAGCCTCGACGCAGGCGCCACCCGTATCGAAGTCGATATCGAGCAGGGCGGTGCGCGCTTGATCCGCGTGCGCGACGACGGCGGCGGTATTCCCAAGGACGAACTGCCGCTGGCGGTGGCATCGCATGCCACCAGCAAGATCGGCAGTTTCGACGATCTGGAGCACGTCGCCAGCATGGGTTTTCGCGGCGAGGCGCTGGCCTCGGTGTCGTCGGTGGCACGCTTTGCGCTGACCTCGCGTGCGCGAGGGGAAGACGCGGCGTTTCGCATTGAAGTCGATGGCGGCAAGCTGCAGGCAGCGCGGCCGGCACAGCACCCGCAAGGCAGCAGCGTCGAGGTACGCGATCTTTTCTACAACGTGCCGGCGCGACGCAAATTTCTCCGCGCCGAGCGCACCGAATTTGCGCATATCGACGACTTGCTCAAATCGCTGGCGTTGGCCCGCAGCAAGGTCGAGTTCCGTCTGAGTCACAACGGCAAGCCGGTGCGCATGCTCAAGGCGGCACGCGACGAAAACGCCGCCTTGCAGCGCGTGGCCGAAGTCTTGGGCGAGGAATTTCCCGCACAAAGCCTGCGCATCGATCACGCTGCCGCGGGCCTGCATCTTTCGGGTTGGGTGGGCCTGCCGACAGCGTCGCGGTCCCAGGCCGATTCGCAATATTTCTACGTCAACGGCCGCCTCGTGCGCGATCGCATCGTGGCGCACGCGGTACGGCAGGCCTATGCCGACGTGTTGTTCCATGGCCGGCATGCTGCTTTTGTGCTGTATCTGGAACTGGATCCGGCCGGCGTCGACGTCAACGTGCATCCTGCCAAGAGCGAAGTGCGCTTTCGCGAGCAGCGGCTGGTGCACGATTTCCTGTTCCGTACCTTGCACGAAGCGTTGGCACAGACGCGTGCCGGCCAGGTGGTGACGAACGCGCAATCAAGCGATGGCGTACTGGCGATGGCGTCGACGACACAGGCGGCATACGCCAATCCCATGCCGGTGCGAACCTCGACGCCTGCGTGGTCCGGGCAATTCAGTCAGAACCGTTTGAACCTCGGTGTGCGCGACGAGCCTTTGGCCGATTACGCTGCATTACTGGGCCAGCCGGGCAATGCACCGGTGGCCGCCGCCATACCGTTACCCGAAACGGAAGAGGGTGAGGCGCCGCCGTTGGGCTTTGCTATCGCGCAGCTGAAAAACATCTACATCCTCGCGGAAAATGCGCAGGGCCTGGTGCTGGTCGACATGCATGCGGCGCATGAGCGCATTACCTACGAGAAGCTGAAGACCGGTCGTGCCTATAGCAACCTTCGTTCGCAGTTGCTGCTGGTGCCGTTGCAGGTCTCGGTGAGCGCCAAGGAGGCCGCCGCCGCGGAAGAACACGCCGACGCTCTTGCCGAATGGGGTCTGGAGCTTTCGCGCAGTGGCCCCTCCGGCGTGGTGGTGCGCCGCATTCCCGCCTTGCTCGAAGGCGCGGACGTGGCGCAGCTTTGCCGCGATGTGCTCGGAGAGCTTGCTCAACATGGCAGCTCCCGGCGCCTGCAGGAGCTTGAAAACGAGCTGCTTTCCACCATGGCCTGCCATGGCTCGGTGCGTGCCGGTCGCCGTCTGAGCGTACCGGAAATGAATGCGTTGCTGCGTGAGATGGAGGCGACCGAACGGTCCGGGCAATGCAATCACGGCCGTCCCACCTGGACCCAGCTCAGCCTGGGCGAGTTGGACCGCCTGTTCATGCGAGGCCGCTGAAGGCTTGCGTTCTGGATTTGGACGTCCATACTGCAAAACGTCCATCTCACCGGTGCCCGCCATGCTAGGTCGATTTCTGTTTGGATTTGGTTTGAGTCTTGGAGTGGTTACTGTGCACGCCGAAAATACCGTGTCGCCGTCTGATACCTCCGCCGCCGAGGTGACGAAACAGGTTGAGCAATGGAAGCAGGGGCGCCTGCAGCGCCTTACCGCGCCGGATGGCTGGCTTAGCCTGGTCGGTCTGGAATGGCTGCACCCGGGCGCCAACCGGGTAGGCAGCGCCAGCGACAACGACATCGTGCTGAAAGTCGGTCCGGCGCATCTGGGCGTGGTCACCTTGGCCGCCGATGGTGCGGTCAAGATCGTGCTGGCCAAGGACAGTGGTGCCAGCATCGATGGCAAGCCTGCACAAGAGGCGACGCTGGTCGACGATATCCAGGCCGGCGAAAACGGTCACCCGACGACGATTGCCTTTGGTACCGCGAATTTCTACGTGATCGAGCGAGACGGCCGCAAAGGGCTGCGCGTCAAGGATGCGGAGGCGGCGACGCGCAAGCATTTCCTGGGGCTCGACTATTACCCGATCGACCCGTCCTGGCGCATCGTTGCCGACTGGGTACCGTTCGATCCGCCGCACAAGCTGGAAATCGGTTCGGTCCTGGGCACCATCGACAAGGTCGACGTGCCAGGCAAGGCCGTCTTCAAGCGCGATGGCCATACCTTCGAACTGTTGCCATATCAGGAAGAGCCGGGCGGCGAGCTGTTCTTTGTGCTGGCCGACCGTACCTCAGGCAAGGAAACCTACGGCGCTGCGCGTTTCCTTTACGCCGCGCTGCCGAAAGACGGCAAGGTGATTCTGGATTTCAATCGCGCCTATAACCCGCCCTGTGCCTTCACCGAATACGCGACCTGTCCGCTGGCGCCGCCGGAGAATCGGCTGGATGTCGCGGTGACCGCGGGCGAAAAGAAGTACCGCGGCTCCGGTCACTAAAGCGGACTACCCTAGTTTGTAGGAGCGACTTCAGTCGCGACATACCGTGACGTAACCATGATGTCGCGACTGAAGGGAACCTCTAAAAACCTTTCCTACTCGTCATCCCGGCGTAGGCCGGGACCCAGTGGCATCGGTTTTCAGTTTTCGCGATAGAGCTGATTCTTGCGGGCTCTCGCGACAACCTATTACAAAGCCACTGGGTTCCGGCCTACGCCGGAATGACGAGAATTAAAACTGAGGCTGTTCGAGGTTCCCTGAAGTCGCCCCTACAAACTAGCCAGGTTTTTGAAGGTTGGCTTTCAGCGCCCCTTGAACTCCGCCTTGCGCTTCTCCAGGAACGCCGTCGTCCCCTCGCGCATATCGTCGGTCGAGAAAGCCAGTGCAAATGCCTGGGTCTCGAACTCAAGTCCTTGATCGATCACGCTCTCACCGCCTTGCAGGATGGCGTCGAGAATGCCGGCAGCGGCCAGCGGTGCGGCGGCGGCCAGTTGATCGGCCATCGCATTGACGGTGTCGTCCAGCGCCTCGGGCGCGACGACGCGGTTGACCACGCCCAGTTCATAGGCGCGCTGGGCGTTGATCGGCGCACCGAGCAGGCACAGCTCTAGCGCCGCGGCACGCCCTGCCAGACGCAGCAGGCGTTGCGTGCCACCGAAGCCTGGAATCAGGCCGAGGTTGATTTCCGGCTGGCCGAACCTGGCTTTTTCGCTGGCCACGCGCAGATGGCAGGCCATCGCCAGCTCCATGCCGCCGCCCAGGGCAAAACCCTGCACACGTGCGATGATCGGTTTGCCTAGGCGCTCGATACTGCTCATAAGCCGCTGGCCCGCACGCGAAAATCCCTGCGCCTGCACCGGTGTGTATCCGTTCATTTCGGCAATGTCGGCGCCAGCGACGAACGCTTTCTCACCCGCACCGGCCAATACCACCACGCGTACGGCATCGTCCTGTGCAGCCTGGGCGAAGGCCAGGGTCAACTCGTTGAGCGTCTCACGGTTGAGCGCATTGAGTTTGTCCGGGCGGTTGACGACGATATGGCGCACCGCGCCGCGGTTGCTGATTTCCAGGTTGCGATAGGCCATGGCGAGTTATCCGGTAGATAAAGCGCAATATTATCAGCGGGAACCTTTGCGGCGGCCCGCTTTCTTATGCCTGATCCGGGCGCTGGATGCGTACGGGCATGGTAAGGTTCGCGAGTTGCGACGGAGGATGGCATGACATATTGGCGTTGGTTGGCTCTGGGCATGCTTTTGCTGGCAAGTCTGGCGCATGCGCAGAATCGCGCCACCGCGCCCGGTCCGGCTCCGGTAAAGCTGGACAAGAACAAGCTTTCCTATGCGATCGGTTACCAGATCGGCAGCCAGTTCGCCGGTGGCGATCCGGATGTCGATATCGCGACCCTGCAGAAAGCCATCCAGGACGCCTACAACAAGCGTCCGCCCGCGGTGCCGATGCTCGACATGCATCGCCAGTTGCAGGCGCTCGATAGCCAGGCTCACGATCAGGCGGTCGCAGAATTCAAGCGCATCGCCGCATCGAACGCACGTAAGAGCGCGGACTACCTCGAACGCAACGCCAAGCAATCGGGTGTGGTGCAATTGCCCTCCGGCATTCAGTACCAGGTATTGAAGAAGGGCGACGGCAGCACCAGCCCGGTGGTCACCAGCATGGTCACGGTCAACTACCGCGGCATGCTGATCGACGGCACCGAGTTCGATAGCACCTGGGCGCGCGGCGCCCCGGTCAGCTTCATGGTCGACAAGGTCATTCGCGGCTGGCAGGACGTGATCCCGCGCATGCACGTGGGCGACCGCTGGAAGGTCGTGATCCCGCCGAATCTCGCCTATGGCGAAGGCGGCGCCCTGCCGCGCATCGGGCCGAACGAAGCCCTGGTGTTCGAGATCGAGCTGCTGGAGATCAAGCAGCCCTGATACGGGGCTGCTCTCGCACCGCAGCGTTTGGTCGGAGTCGACCTGAGCTAATATATAGCGCTCATGTCGAACGATTCCGCCCCGCTCATTACACCTCCGCTAAGCCCCTGCATCGGCATCTGCCGGCTGGATTTTCGTGGCTACTGCGAAGGTTGCCTGCGCAGCGGCGATGAGATCGCGCGCTGGCGCGGCATGGACGATGCCGAGCGCCTGCGCTATATGCGCGAGATTCTTCCCGCGCGGCGGCTCGATTGATGGGGCCGACGTGGCCCGAGCTGGAAGGCGCATTGCTGCCGCTGTCGCAACCACCGACAGGGCCAGGCTGGAACCACGCCGAAATGGCCGATCTGCTGGGTGAAGGCGAGCGCCGTCCGGCTGCCGTACTGGTGGCTCTACGAGAAAGCGTCGAACCGCGATTGATCCTGACCGTGCGTACCGATCATTTGCAGTCGCATGCCGGGCAGGTGGCGTTTCCAGGCGGCAGCATGGATCCGGACGACCGCGATGCCGTGCATACCGCGCTGCGTGAAGCGCATGAAGAGATCGGTCTCGATCCGGCGCTCGTTACGCCTATGGGTTACCTCGACGGTTTTGAGACGATCAGTGGTTTTCGCGTGACACCGGTGGTGGCGCGCGTGTCCGCCGATGCGCCGGTGTATGCCGCTCCGGATGAAGTGGCGGATATCTTTGAAGTGCCGTTGTCGTTCTTTCTGGAGCCGGCCAACCTGCGGCGCTACACCATGGATTTTCGCGGCCATCGTCGCGCCATGGTGGAATTTACGCATGGTGGCTACCGCATCTGGGGCGCGACGGCGGCCATGTTGTTGAATCTGCTGACGAGGCTGGGCCGCGTATGACTTTGCACACGACGTTGATTTCGGTCGACGAACTGGCCGCATTGCCGGCCGAGAGTGTACTGATCGTCGATTGCCGTACCGATCTGGCCGACCGCAGCAAGAGCGAGCAGGCGTATCGCGAGGGACATGTTCCCGGTGCCGTCTATGCCAGCCTCGAAGACGACCTGTCCGATCTTTCGCGTATTCCGCAAGGTCTGGGGCGCCATCCGTTACCGATGGAATCCGCATTCAGCGCAGTGCTGTCGCGCTGGGGCTGGCAGCCCGACACGCAGGTGGTTGCCTATGACAGCGCCGGTGGTGCGTTGGCCGCGGCGCGCCTGTGGTGGATGTTGCGCCTGGTCGGCGTGCGCGAAGTCGCCGTGCTCGACGGCGGTTATCAGGCGTGGCTGGCCGCGGGCAAGCCGGTGGAAACGAAGGTGCAGGAGCGTGCGGCGAGTAAGGTCTCGGTGCATTACGATCCGGCGCAGGTGTTATTTGAATACGACTCTTCGGATCGCTCCGGTTCATTGCTGATCGATGCACGCGCCAACCCGCGTTTTCGTGGCGATATCGAGCCGCTCGATCCGGTGGCGGGACATGTGCCCGGTGCGCGCAATCGTCCTTATGGCGACAACCTCGACGAGCAGGGGCGTTTCAAGCCTGCCGCAACGTTGCGCGACGAGTTTCGCTCGGTACTCGGCGACAGTCCGGCCGACAGGGTCGTGCATATGTGCGGTTCGGGCGTAACGGCATGTCACAACCTGCTGGCGATGGAACATGCCGGCCTGCATGGCGCGCGCCTGTACGCACCTTCATGGAGCGGCTGGGTCAGTGACCGCAGCCGCCCGGTGGCCAAGGGCGATTAGCCTTTGTTCTTCAGTCGCGCGACCAGTGCCTGCAGAACAGCCTGGGTTTGCGGGTGGAAGAAACCATCGATGAAGTCGTTCAGTGGCAGGGCGTCGACGTCGGCATAGGCGGTGCTCAGATCGGCACGTGCGGTTGCGCGCGTGGCAAGCATGGCGAGCGACGGGAGCGCCAGCACGTCGGTAAGCCAATGCAATGCACGAGGCACCACTTGCTCGACCGCGGTCAGCTCATCGACAAAGCCGTAACTTAGTGCCTGCTCCGAATCGATCATGGCGCCGACCATCAGCAGACGTTCGGCACGATAAGCGCCCACGACGCGGCGCAATGCCAGCTGGATGCATTCCGGCACGGACAGGCCCACCTGCACTTCGTTCAAGCCGATGCGAAACGGACCGTGCGCCATGATGCGGTAGTCGCAGAACAGCGAGAGCACCGCGCCGCCGGCGGGGCTGTGGCCAGTAATGGCCGCAACGACTGGGACAGGTGAACGTGCCAGACGCGCGCAGACGGTAAAGAAGGCATGCCAGTAGGTGCGGATATCCTCGCGCTCGCGACCGAGCAGCGACGGTACGTCGACGCCGGCGGAAAACATGCCTTGCGCACCGGACAGCACGATGCCGCGTGCGCCATTGGCCACGGCACGATCCAATGCATCGCGCAGGGCGTGCAGCAATTCGAGATTCAGTGCGTTGACCGGCGGCCGTGCGAGATTGATTTCGACGATGGCGTCGTGGGCGATGATGTTGAGCATGGCATGGCCTGGAGGCGGGAGAGGGAAGATGCCATTGGCCGATAAAATGGGGCGGGATGCAACAGGCGGTGCAGCAAGGTTTTGTTTCAAACGCGACTGGATGCGTGTCGTTCGTGAGTCGTCCGTGACTCACCTACTCGTCATTCCGGCGCAGGCCGGAACCCAGTGACTTCAGTAATCGGTTGTCGCGTCGCCGTCTCATCACTCTTGGATATGTTCGCGAAAACCCATCACTGAGCCCACTGGGTTCCGGCCTGCGCCGGAATGACGAGTAGGTGGGGTCCAGGTTTCGTTACTGCGGCTTGATGTCAGCCGCCCACTGATAACGCACCGAATATTCCAACGCAGCCTTACCATGCGCAGGCACCTCGACTCGGAAATCCAGCGTATCCGGCGACTGCTTGCTCGGTTTGACGGACGACGAAGTCACTGCCCATTCGCGCCAGCGGCTGGGATGTTCGCGCACCGTGATCGTACGCGCGCTGTCCCCGGCATTGCTCAGGTCGATCTTGAACGACTCATCCATCGTGCGCGCGGCTTGATCCACTTTGAATGCCGTGCGCTCGCGTTTCGCGGTGAGGTCGAACGCCTGTCCCAATGTGATGGTGGCGTCCTGGCCTTTGGCGGTGTCATTGATGCGTCCTTCGCCGATCACCTGTGGCGTGCCACTGCGGTCCGCAGTCAGGACGCGCAGGAAGCCAGCAGGGAGACTATCGAAGGCCTTGATCTGCACCGTGCTTATGACATTGCCACCGTCGCTCATCAGATCCGGCGAAATGTACGGTTGAGGAGGATGCCATCCACGGTTGCCCGATTCGTACAGTGCCGTCTGCTCGCAATCGATCGTGCGCGTGGCATACAGCGGCGATTGCGTCACGCTGCCATCGGGCAGATCGATACTGCCGGGCAGGGTATAGCTGTGGTAATCAGCCAGCGTGGCTTGCTCGGGCATCGCGTCGATCGAAGCCATCGCTGCCGGGGCCGCCTTGGCCATCATGTACGCGCGCGGTGCCGACGGCTTGCTCAGGTTCGGCTCACCGGCGATCAGCGTCAGCTTGAGGCCGTTCCAGTCGCGACCGCTGCGGTTGGCGATGCTGGCGCGCGATTCGAAGCGCATCTTGCAACTGCCGCCGGGCTGCAGGGTGCCAATGTAAGAGGCACGCCAGCCCAGGCCCGAGGTGGGGTAGCTGAGCACGGCATCGGCCTTCCCGGCACGCTCGCTCTGCACGCGAACCTGCAACACGGATCCTGGCGTCATATCGCCATTTCCGAGAATGCCTGCATAGTTGCGAATCAGGGCTGTTCCTTGAGGACCTTTGATCAGCAACCCGTTGTTGGCGCTGATCAAGGTACCGCTGATCATGGGCTTGCCATCGGGACCCAGCACCGAGATATCTTTGCCGACCAGGCTGCCGGCAATCGCGTCCTGGCCCTGGCCGAGGATCAACCGCTGCGAAATCACCTTCGCGCCGCCATCGATCGACAGCGACAGACCTTCGGTATCGAGGAACTGCGGCAGGCCGCTCAGGCTGACGTCTTGCATGCCGCTTTTCAGATCCAGCGCGCGCGGCTCGCGCGCCACGGCGTAGCCGGACGAGACACTGCCATTGTTGTCGGCACTGAAAAGCGAACTATCGTCGCTGCGATAAAGCGTCAGCTCGGTGTGGTCGAGCGTCGCGGCAGCAGCCTGGCCGGCGAAAGCGGTGGCACAGGCAAAGGCGAGCAGGGAGGGGGAGGGGCGGCGCATGGGGCGAACTCCTTTCGTGGGATCCGCGCCGATCTTACCCATATCGCATGAAGCTGCGGCATCCGTGCCGCAACCTCGATCAACCCCAAACAGGGGTTCTGTGCGTTACGCCGCCGCGCTGTCGCGAACGACTTGCGGCAGCGGTACCGATTTGCCGGTCTGCGGGTTCATCCAGACCATCACCACATGGCCGTCGCAATAGACGCGCTCGCCGTCGTTCGCATCGACGATACGGTGGCCGATGACCATCGACGTATTGCCCAGGCGTTGGCTGAACAGTTGCACGCGGACCTGTGCCGGCCACTCGATCGGCCGGCGATAGTTGACTTCGCTGGCCGCCATCACGGGCGCGGCCAGCGCATTCATCCACTCGCCCGGCAACTGCTGCAGCCATTGCAAACGGGCTTCTTCCAGGTAGGTGAGGTAGTTGGAGTTGTTGACGTGGTTGAACGCATCGAGGTCGCGCCAACGGACACTGATATCCGCCTCGATCAACGCGACGGCGGGCGTGCTATCCACGGTGGTACTGGTCGAACTCATGCTTTCTTTTTCCGTGCCTTGGGCTTTCTGATTTCAAGATGCGGCGCCAGGAAGCGGCCCGTATGCGAGTTGGGTGTTTCCGCGACGACTTCCGGCGTGCCCGATACCAGGATGCGCCCGCCACCGCCGCCGCCTTCGGGACCCAGATCGACGATCCAGTCGGCGGTCTTGATCACGTCGAGGTTGTGTTCGATGACCACCACGGTATTGCCTTGATCGACCAGCTGATGCAGCACGTCGAGCAACTGCTCGATATCGTGGAAATGCAAGCCGGTGGTCGGTTCGTCGAGGATGTACAGCGTGCGGCCCGTGTCGCGCTTGGAAAGTTCCTTGGACAACTTGACGCGCTGTGCCTCGCCGCCGGAGAGCGTTGTCGCACTCTGGCCAAGCTTGATGTAATCCAGGCCTACCGCACGCAAGGTATCGAGCTTGCGTGCGATGGTCGGCACGTTCTCGAACAGTTTCAGTGCGTCTTCCACCGTCATGCCAAGCACGTCGGAAATGGTGTGGCCCTTGTACAGAATCTCCAGCGTCTCGCGGTTGTAACGCTTGCCATGGCAGACATCGCAAGGCACGTAGACATCGGGGAGAAAGTGCATCTCCACCTTGATCATGCCGTCGCCTTCGCAGGCCTCGCAGCGGCCGCCGCGCACGTTGAAGCTGAAGCGGCCCGGCGTGTAGCCGCGCGAACGCGCCTCGGGGACCTGCGCGAACATCTCGCGTAGCGGCGTGAACAGGCCGGTATAGGTGGCCGGGTTCGAGCGCGGCGTGCGGCCGATCGGCGACTGGTCGATGTCGACGACCTTGTCGAACAGCTCCAGTCCTTCGATCGATTTGTACGCAGCCGGCTGCACACTGGAGCCGTTCAATTCGGCGGCGGCCAGGCGGAACAGGGTGTCGTTGACCAGGGTCGACTTGCCCGAACCCGACACGCCGGTGACGCAGGTAAACAAGCCCGCGGGAATATCCAGGTTCACGTTCTTCAGGTTATTGCCGCTGGCACCTTTCAGATGCAGCCACGAGTCCTTGTCCGTCTGCTCGCGGCGCTCCTGCGGTACTTCGATCGCACGCTTGCCGGAGAGGTACTGTCCGGTGACCGAGCGCGGCGCATTGAGAATGTCCTTCATGCTGCCTTGCGCGACGATTTCACCGCCATGCACACCGGCGCCGGGGCCGATATCGAGTACGTGGTCAGCGGCGCGAATGGCGTCCTCGTCGTGTTCCACCACGATGACCGTGTTGCCAAGGTCACGCAGCCGCGTAAGCGTACCGAGCAGGCGTTCGTTGTCGCGTTGATGCAGGCCGATCGACGGTTCGTCCAGCACGTACATCACGCCGACCAGGCCGGCGCCGATCTGCGATGCCAGGCGGATGCGCTGGGCTTCGCCGCCGGACAAGGTGTCGGCCTGGCGATCCAGGGTGAGGTAGTTGAGGCCGACGTCGTTGAGAAAGGTCAAACGCTCGCGAATTTCCTTGACGATCTTCACCGCGATTTCGCCGCGCCAGCCGGCCAGCTTCAGCGCATCGAAGAAATCCAGCGCGTCGTCGATCGAGCGCGAGGTCAGCGAAGGCAATGCATGGTCGGCGACGAATACGTTGCGCGCCGAACGATTGAGACGTTGGCCACCACAGTCCGGACACGGATGATCGCTGATGTACTTGGCCAGCTCTTCGCGTACGGCTGGGGATTCGGTTTCTTTGTAGCGGCGCTCGAGATTGGGCAGGATACCTTCGAAGGCATGTTCGCGCGTGACCTTGCCGCCGCGCTCGGTCAGGTAGCGGAAGGCGATCTTGTCCTTGCCGCTACCGTACAGCACCGCCTGCTGAACCGTGCTGGACAGCTTCTGCCACGGCGTATCGACATCGAAGCCATAGTGGTTGGCCAACGACATGATCAACTGGAAATAGTGCGCGTTGCGCCGGTCCCAGCCACGCACCGCGCCGCCGGAAAGCGGCAGCTCCGGGTGGCCGACCACGCGCGACGGGTCGAACACCTGGGTCACGCCCAGGCCATCGCAGGTCGGGCAGGCGCCGACCGGCGAGTTGAATGAGAACAAACGCGGTTCCAGTTCCGGCAGCGAGTAGTCGCATACCGGGCAGGAATAGCGTGACGACATCAATTGTTCCGATGCCTTGGGATCGTCCATGTCCGCCAGGATCACCAGGCCGTCGCCCAGCCGCAGCGCGGTCTCGAACGATTCGGCCAGACGCTGCTTGATGTCTTCGCGCGGACGGAAACGGTCGATGACCGCTTCGATGGTGTGCTTCTGGCGCAACGTCAGCGGCGGCACCGCATCGAGATCGAACACCGTGCCATCGACGCGGGCGCGTACGAAACCCTGGGCGCGCAATTGCTCGAACACCTGCACATGTTCGCCCTTGCGTTCGCGGATCACCGGCGCCAGCAGCATGAAGCGCTTTTCCGGGTCGAGCGCGAGGGTGGAGTCGACCATCCGGCTGACCGTCTGGGCCTCCAGCGGGATGCCGTGATCGGGGCAGCGCGGGGTGCCTACGCGCGCATACAGCAGGCGCAGGTAGTCGTAGACCTCGGTAATGGTACCGACGGTCGAACGCGGGTTGTGCGAGGTGGACTTCTGCTCGATCGAGATCGCTGGGGACAGCCCTTCGATGTGATCGACATCCGGTTTTTCCATCATGGAGAGGAATTGCCGTGCATAGGCCGACAGCGATTCGACGTAGCGACGCTGCCCCTCGGCATAGATGGTGTCGAACGCCAGCGACGACTTGCCCGAGCCGGAAAGGCCGGTGATGACGATCAGCTTGTCACGGGGCAGGTCAAGGTCGATGTTCTTCAGATTGTGCGTGCGCGCGCCGCGTATGCGGATCGTATCCATAGCACCTGGGGTGTCGGGGGTTGGGAAAACTGTACTATACCAAACCGCTCAGGTTACTTATTGCGGCGTGGTGGTGTTCCGAAGGGGTTGTGGCTTAATACCGGGTGCGACCGCACTGGGGTCGCCGGCGGGCCCCTTATCTGGGGCTGAAATACGAATAATCGAGGGATAGCGATGAAAAAGAGCGTATGGCTGAGTCTGGGCGCGGGTCTGGCGCTGACATTGACCGCCGGGCAGGCGTTGGCCGCCCAGGCCACCGAGGCCAAGGTCCGCGAGCTGATGGACGCCGTGGGCGTCGGCAGGATGCTGTCGCAGATGAACGGGCAGATGGCCGGTGTGATGCAGCAGACGCTGCCTTGCGTGCCGGGCAGCTACTGGCAGGGCTTTATCGATGCCAACGGCACCCAGCAGCTGATCGGTCGCATGGTCCCGATCTACCAGCGCCACTTCACTGCCGAGGACGTCGACGGCCTGTTGAAGTTCTATCGCTCCCCGCTGGGCCAGAAGGTGATCACCGAAATGCCGGCGACCATGGCCGAAGGCATGCAGATCGGCCAGCAATGGGGCCAGGAGCGCGGTCGCCAGATGATTGCCGACCTGCAGCAGAAGGGCACCCTGGACGCCCAGGGCCGCTGTCCGGCCTCGCCAGCGGCTGCTCCCGCGACCCAGCCGGCACCCGCCAAGGGCAAGGGAAAGAAGTGATCTGGGGGTTTGAGGGGTGAGGGCCTGAGCGGCTTCACCCTTCTACCTGGTCACTAATTGACCAGCCTCCCTTCCCCCCGATATACTCCGCAGTTCGCCAAGCCCGAAAGGCTTTGAGCGAAACCCAAGAGAATAACGACAGAAGGGATAATCCCATGAGTTATGCAGTCATCAAGACCGGTGGCAAGCAGTACCGCGTTCAGCAGGGCGATGTCCTGCGCGTGGAACTCTTGAACGCCGAAGAAGGCGCCAGCGTGAATTTCGACCAGGTGCTGCTGGTCGGTTCGGGCGAGAGCATCACCGTCGGCGCGCCGACCGTGAGCGGTGCCACCGTCAGTGCCACCGTGCGCAAGCACGGCCGCGCCGATAAGATCCGCATCGTCAAGTTCCGCCGCCGTAAGCACTACAAGAAGCAGCAGGGACATCGTCAGCACTTCACCGAAGTCGAGATCACGGGCATCAACGCCTGATCCGCCAATTCTGGAGTAATCAGTCATGGCACATAAAAAAGGCGTAGGTTCGTCGCGCAACGGTCGCGATTCGAACCCGAAGTACCTCGGCGTGAAGATCTACGGTGGCCAGGCCATCGAAGCCGGTAACATCATCGTGCGTCAGCGCGGCACCCAGTTCCATGCGGGTACCGGCGTGGGCCTCGGCCGCGACCACACCCTGTTCGCTCTGGTGGACGGCGTGGTGCAGTTCAAGGTTCGCGGCGAGAAGAACCGCCGTTACGTCGACGTCGTCCAGGGTTAATTCCCCGGCGCCGTTGCGGTAAAGGCCCCGCCTCGGCGGGGCTTTTTCGTTGTAAGAGCAGTAAATGGCCAACAGTAAATGGTCAATGGGAAGAGCCGGGTAGCCGGTTCTGCGGACCATTGCCTAAGAATTGCCGTTTGCTTTTCCCATTCACTGTTTACCCTTTACCATTGACCCCTATGAAATTCGTCGACGAAGCGATCATCAAAGTCCATGCCGGTGACGGCGGCAACGGCTGCATCAGCTTCCGTCGCGAGAAGTTCATCCCGTTCGGCGGCCCCGACGGTGGCGATGGCGGTAGCGGTGGCTCGGTCTGGCTGATTGCCGACGAGGGCCTCAATACGCTGATCGACTTCCGCCACCAGCGCAGCTTCAAGGCGCAGCGCGGCCAGAACGGCATGGGCAGCGACATGTACGGCAAGGGTGGCGAGGACACTACCGTTCGCGTGCCGATCGGCACCGTGGTGACCAACGTCGACACCGACGAAATCATCGGCGACCTCACCGTGCACGGCCAGCGTCTGCTGGTGGCACAGGGCGGCAAGGGCGGCCTGGGTAATATCCACTTCAAGAGTTCGGTCAACCGTGCGCCGCGCAAGTCGACGCCGGGTACGCCGGGTGAAGTGCGTGAGCTCAAGATGGAGCTGAAGCTGCTGGCCGACGTCGGCCTGCTGGGCTTCCCCAATGCCGGCAAATCCACGTTTATCCGTGCAGTGTCGGCGGCGACGCCGCGCGTGGCCGATTATCCGTTCACCACGTTGCATCCGAATCTGGGTGTGGTGAGCCTGGGTACCGACCAGAGCTTCGTCATTGCCGATATTCCCGGCCTGATCGAGGGTGCGGCCGACGGCGCGGGTCTCGGTATCCAGTTCCTGCGTCACGTCTCGCGCACGCGCATCCTGCTGCATCTGGTGGATATCGCGCCGATCGACGGCGCCGACCCGGTTGAACAGGTGCGCGCGATCGAGCAGGAACTGCTCAAGTTCGATCCCGAGTTGTTGGAACGTCCGCGTTGGCTGGTGCTCAACAAAGCCGACGTGTTGCCGGAAGATGAGCGCCAGGCCGTTGCCGAAGACATCGTTGAGCGTCTCGAGTGGAAGGAACCCTGGTTCCTGGTGTCGGCGATTGCGCGCGAGAACACCATGGCCGTCTGCCAGCAGGTGCAGCGTTTCTTCGAATCGCAGCGTAACGTGCGCGAAAGCCGCGATGACATGCTGCCAGGCGATGTGCGCCTGCGTGGCGAAGTGTCTGGCGAGTAAGCCGCTCGCCGGTTTGGATCAGCGAAGGATCGTCGCGGGGGCGCCATTCCAAGCATGAAGTTGCAAGCTCGTATCGCCGGATACCGGCGGCTGCGCGAACAAGCCCTGTGGCGGCTGCTGGCCGCCGACCACGCGCCGGAAATCATTGGTCTGCTGCAGACGGTATTGATGGACGGCGAGCGCAAACTCGGTGCATCCGTGCTGCTGGAGCGCCTGCAATACCAGCTCGACACGCTCAATGCTTCGGAGCTGCCACGCGAGTTGCCGCGGACTGCCCAGGCCTATGTTGCCGACTGGCTGTCCAAGGGCATCCTGGAGCGTCGTTTGCCCGACGATGCGCTGGAAGAGGAATACGAGTTGTCGGCGCAGGCCGCACAGGCGATTCGCTTTATCGGTGGCCTCGACGCGCAACGTAGCGCCGCCACGGAAAGCCGCCTGGCCCTGGTGATCGAGCAACTCGTCCGCCTTGCCGAACAGACCGAAACCGACCCGGCCGCGCGCCTTTCTGCCTTGTACGCGGAGCGCGACCGCATCGATGCGGAAATTGCGCGCATCGGTACCGGCAAGGTGGCCGCCATCGACGGCAAGCGAGCGCTCGAGCGTACGCGCGAAATCATTCAGCTGGCCGATGAACTTACCGAGGATTTCCGTCGCGTACGCGACGATTTCGAGCGACTCAATCGCGAGTTCCGCGAACGTATCATCGACGATGAAGGCGAGCGCGGTGACGTGCTCGATCGGTTGTTCGAAGGCGTGGATGTCATCGGCGAGAGCGAGGCTGGGCGAAGCTTCAACGCGTTCTGGAATCTGCTCAACGATGTCGAACAGAGTGCGCAGCTCGACGCGGCGCTGGAAGAAGTGCTTTCGCGTAACTTCGCGCGCAAGTTGCAGCGCAACGAGCGGCAGTTTTTACGCGGTATTACCGGCGTCATGCTCGAACGCGGCGGCGAAGTACACGACGTGCTACAGAACTTCGCCCGCAGCCTGCGCGGTTTCGTGCAGAGCCGTGGCTATCTCGAACAGCGGCGGCTCAATCAGCTGCTCAAGCAGGCGCAGGCCGAGGCATTGCAACTGCGCGACTCTGTACACACCCGTCAGCGCACGTCCTATACCTTGCAACTGACGACCAGTCGCCTGCGTTCGCTATCGCAATGGAAGCTGCACGACCCGCGTAGCACCAGGATCGATGGTCGCATCGACCGTAGCGGTGGCGCGGCGATCTCGCTCGATAGCGTAAGCGAACTGGTGGCGCAGTCCGAAATCAATTTCCGCGGCCTGCGCCGCGATCTGCACGAGCTGTTGGATACGCACGACCAACTTTCCATTGGGCAGGTGCTGCTGCAAAAGCCCGCCGAACAAGGCCTTGGCAGCGTGATCGGCTATCTGTCGCTGGCAACGCGTCATGGCGTGGTTGCCGATGGCGAATGGGAGGCGATCAGCTGGCTCGGCGGCGACGGAAGCTGGCGGCATGCTCGCGTACCCCTGGTGTGGTTCCTGAAAGAGAAGCGCAATGAATTTGCTTGAGGACGAACTCCCCATCGAGGCATCCAGCGCGGCGCCATCAAAACCCGGCGCGCTCTTCGATGGTGATACCGGCAGCCTGCCGCTGGACGCGCGTCGCGCGCTTTGTCAGCTATTGAGCGGGCCCAGCCTGGATGCAGGCCGTCACGACACGCTATGGCCGGCATTGCTGCGCTACGAGTCGCCGTTGCGTTCGCATCTATGCGAGCTGTTTCTTGAGCTGGTAATCGACCGCGAGGCCGGTGTGGCCTTTACGCGCCAGGCCGATACTGGCGAGCTGGAGACGCCCGTACTGCTGCGCTCGTCACCGTTGACGTTTATCGATTCGGTCCTGCTGCTGCACCTTCGTCAACAACTGGCCGAGGCGGAAGCCCATGGTCATCGCGCGGTGGTCGAAGAGGCCGCGTTATCCGACGCGCTTTCGGTCTACGAAAAAAATCTATCCACCGACCGGGCTGGTTTCGCCAAGCGTGTGTCTTCGTCGATCGCCAAGATGAAGGAAAACCACGTGCTGGAAAAACTGCGCGGCAGCGAAGATCGCTACGAAGTCTCGCCCGCCTTGAAGCTGTTGTTTTCCGCCGAAGACGTACAGGCGCTGGCACAGGTCTACCGCGAACTGCGCGATGCCGGCGATGACGAGGTGGACGCATGAGCACCAAGCCCAAGGCGCCGCGAAAGAGCGCGCCGAAAAAGCCCAAGCCGGTGCGCACGGTCGCGCCGTCGCTGTTCCTGTCCGATCTGCCCGACCCGCGCGACGAGCAGTTCCGCATGCGTCGCCTGCAGGTGTTCAACTGGGGCACGTTCAGCGGTCTGGTCGAAGTGCCCATTGCCGAGCGCGGTTTTCTGTTTGTCGGTCGCTCGGGCTCGGGTAAGTCGACTTTGCTCGACGCGATGTCCGCTTTGCTGGTGCCGCCGAACCTGGTCGATTTCAATGCCGCCGCACGCGAAGCCGAACGCAGCGGGCGTGATCGAAATCTCGCCTCGTACGTCCGTGGTGCCTGGGCCGATCAGCACGATAGCGATTCGGGCGAGATCGCCACGCAGTATCTGCGCAAGGGCAGTACCTGGACGGCGCTGGCGCTGGAATACGGCAACCGCCTGGGTCAGACCGTCAGCGTGATCCGCATGTTCTGGATTGCGGGCAACGGTTCTGCCGCGGCGGACGTCAAAAAACATTACATGGTCACCGAGCGTGCGTTCGATATCGCCGCCGAACTCGACGGTTTCGACCTCGACCTGCGCCGCTTGAAAACCCGGCTGGGCGATGACGTTCATCACTTCGATACCTTTTCCGGCTATGCGGAGCGTTTTCGTCGCCTGCTGGGCATCCAGAACGAGATGGCGCTGAAGCTGCTGCACAAGACGCAGTCGGCCAAGAACCTGGGCGATCTCAACCAGTTCCTGCGCGGTTTCATGCTGGATGAGCCGGAGACCTTCGCCGCGTCGCAACGCCTGGTCGCGGATTTTGCTGAGCTCGATGCCGCGCACAAGTCCGTGGTGATCGCGCGCGAGCAGGTCGATACCTTGTCGCCCGCCCGCGTTGCGCACGACGACCTGCTGACGCTGCGCCGGCAGACCAGCGAGCTGCGCGAGCTGCATCTTTGCGTAGACGCCTACCGTGAACAGCGCCGTCTGGTCTTGCTGGATGCACGCATGGCCGAGATCCAGGTGCAGGACACGGCGCTTGCCGGCGAGGTGGCGCAGCGGCGCCAGACGGTGGAAAACCACGATCAGCGCCTGGCGGATCTTGAACGGCAACGGCGCGAGCAGGGCGGCGATGCACTCGACGCGCTCGAGCGCGAGCACGGTCAGGTGACGCGCGAACGCGACGATCGCCTGCGCCGCCGTGGCAAGGTCGAACAGGCCTGTCGCGAACTGGCGTGGAGCTTGCCGGGTACCGCGCAAGGCTTTGCCGAGATCGTGGGTCAGGCGCGCGAGTTGCTCGACGGCGCACGCGATCGTGCGGCTGGTGTCGAAGACCGCATGGACGCGATCAAGCGCGAGCGCATGCAGGCCGAGCAACGTTTTGCCGAGGTGCGCGCCGAAATCGATGCCTTGAAGCGCAACCCGTCGAACATTCCCGCGCCGGTTCAGGCAATGCGCGCGCGCCTGTGTCAGGAACTCGGCCTTTCCGAGAACGCGTTGCCGTTCGTTGGCGAGCTGTTGCAGGTCAAAACCGAGCATGCCGCGTGGCGCGGCGCGATCGAGCGTGTGCTGCATGGTTTCGCGCTTTCGCTATTGGTCGATGAGCAGCATTACGCCGAAGTGTCGGCCTGGATCAACAAGACGCATCTGGGCGGCAAGCTGGTTTACTACCGTGTCGGTCATGTCGACGCGCTGCGCGGTCGCGCTCTGGATACGCGCTCGATGGTGCACCGGTTGGATATTCGCGACCACGCCCATCGCGACTGGCTGTCGGCCGAGTTGTCGCGCCGGTTCGACTATACCTGCGTGGATACGGCGGCGGCCTTGCGCCATGCCGAGCGTGCGATCACCCGCGAGGGCCAGGTCAAGCATCCGGGCGATCGTTTCGAGAAAGACGACCGCCGTGCGGTCGACGATCGTCGTCATTGGATTCTCGGTTTCGACAATCGCGACAAGCTGGGTGTTTTCGAACAGGAAGGGCAGGGTCTGGCACAAACCATTGCGCAAAGCGCGGCGGCGCTCGATGCGTTGAAGGCTGAGCGCGATGCCGATGGCGACCGTCGGGTGTCGGCGGCCAACCTGCTGCACGTGGAATGGGAAGAGATCGACGTGGCGCCGAAGCTGCGCCGCCTGGGCGATATCGAAACCCAGTTGCAGCAGTTGCGTCAGGGCGATGCGAGCCTGCAGGACGTGATGCAGCGGCTCGATGAAGAGCGAGCTTTGCGTGTCCGCGCTGCCAAGACATACGAAGATGCGATGGCCGAACGGTTGGCTATGGGCAAGGAACGGGAGCGGATCGAGGCGCGTCGCGAGAGTTGCGCATCCAGGGCTGGTGAGATGCCGCTGTCGCCGATGCAATCCCAGGGGCTTGCCGGGCGTCTGCCAGCGCACCCGCCGCTTACGCTGGACAACCTGGACGGTCAGATCAATCAGGTCGAGCGTGGCTTGAACGAATCGCTGGCCCATCAGGCCGCGCAGGACAACGCACTGGTTCAGGCCATTGAAGAATGTTTCCGCGCGTTCTGTCGTCGCTGGCCCCAGGATGGCGGCGACTTCACGCCGAACATGGATTCCGCCGAAGGTTTTCTCGCCCGCCTGCGCCGGCTGGAGCTCGACGGCCTGCCCAAGCACGAGGCGCGCTTCTTCGATCTACTGCAAAGCCAGAGCAAGCAGAACCTGCTGGTCCTGCAGAAACATATGACCGAGGCGCGCAAGTCGATCGGCCAACGCATGGACGAGGTCAACGAGAGCCTGGAACGTGTGCCGTTCAACCGGGGCACGCTGTTGCAGATCGATCTTTCCGATCGCGGCCTGCAGGAAGTGCGCGACTTCCAGCAGCAGCTGCGCGACGTGCTGTCGCACAACCAGACTGAAGACCGCGAGCGTGCCGAAGCGCAGTTCGCGATTCTGCGCCAGTTGGTGGCTCGACTCGGGGCGGATGATCCGGAGCACAAGCGTTGGCGCGAGCAGGTGCTGGACGTGCGCCAGCATGTCGAATTCGTCGGCGTGGAAATGGAGGCCGATACGCGTCGGCAGATCGAGGTGTATCGCAGCGGTGCGGGCAAGTCCGGTGGTCAGCGGCAGAAGCTGGCTACGACCTGTCTGGCTGCCGCGTTGCGTTATCAGCTTGGTGGTGATGACGGCCATCTGCCGCGCTATGCGCCGGTGGTGCTCGACGAGGCGTTCGATAAGGCCGATAACGAGTTCACCGCGCTGGCGATGAATATCTTCGAGAACTTCGGGTTTCAGATGGTGGTGGCCACACCGTTGAAGTCGGTGATGACGCTGGAGCCTTTTATCGGCGGGGCGTGTTTTGTCGATATCACCGGACGCCACGATTCGGGCGTGTTGCTGATCTCGTATGACGAGGATGCCAGGCGGCTGGCGTTGCCGGAGAAGGTACGTGAAGTTGAGGCGGTGTAAGAGCCCCCCTCACCCCAACCCTCTCCCCCGGCAGAGCCAGGGGAGAGGGAGCTAGAAGCGCGCACCATTCAAGCTTGCCTCAGCATGCCCCTCTCCTTGATAGAGCCCAGGGAGGGAGTTAAAAGCGCGCACCATTCAAGCTTGCCTCAGTGTGCCCCCTCTCCCCTGGCTCTGCCGGGGGAGAGGGCTGGGGTGAGGGGGCGCTCTCGATCAGAAAACAAAAAAGCCGACTTTCGCCGGCCCGCTTTTATAGGTAAACAAAAAAGCCGGCTTGCGCCGGCTTTTCTTATCCAACCCGAATGTAATCCAAGGCCGGCTTACGCCAGCTCGTGGATCTTCGCGTTGAGGCGGCTCTTATGGCGAGCGGCCTTGTTCTTGTGGATCAGGCCGCGGGCGGCGTAACGATCCATCACCGGCTGGGCGGTGGCAAAGGCTTCGACAGCGGCAGCCTTGTCCTTGGCCTCAATGGCCTTGATGACCTTCTTGAGGGCGCTGCGCACCATGGAACGGGCGCTGACGTTGCGCAGGCGGCGCTGCTCGGACTGGCGCGCACGCTTCTTCGCGGACTTGATGTTGGCCAAGGTAGAACTCCGAAATCGTTAGGGTTGGAAAAAGACGGCGATTATCACGTCTTTGCGTCGCTACGTCAATAGCTTAGCTCGGAGCGACGCAGGCGAGGATCGCCATTTTGCCACATCTGGCCTGTCATCTTGCCCGATGGGGCTGTCAAACTACGCGCCTTTTCGGGCAAGACCGCAGTTTACGCTGTTTTGCCGCCCATTCCGCCTCCCAAGAGAAGGTTCCGGCGACCGCATGAAGTCCCCCAGCATGTTCCGCGGGCTGCTCTCGTTCAGCAGCATGACGATGGTTTCGCGCGTCCTCGGGCTGGTCCGGGATATGTCGATCAATATGGCGTTTGGCGCCAATGCGGCCACCGACGCCTTCTGGGTGGCCTTCCGCATCCCCAATTTCATGCGCCGGCTGTTCGCCGAGGGCTCGTTTTCCACCGCCTTCGTACCGGTCTTCACGGAAGTCAAGGAAAAGCGCCCCCATGAAGACCTCAAGGGGCTGATGTCCCGGGTCTCGGGCACCCTGGGCAGCGTCCTGCTGATCATTACGGCGCTGGGCATCATTTTCGCCCCCCAGGTGGCCTCGCTGTTCGATTCGGGTGCGGCGGCCGAGGCCGGCAAGTACGAGCTGACCGTCGACCTGCTGCGCCTGACCTTTCCCTTCCTGCTGTTCGTTTCGCTGACGGCGTTATCGGGCGGAGCGTTGAACAGTTTTCACCGCTTCGGCGTGCCGGCGCTGACGCCGGTCATCCTCAACCTGTGCATGATCGCCGGCGCTCTGTGGCTGTCGCCGCGCCTGCATACGCCGATCCTGGCGATGGGCTGGGCGGTGCTGGCCGCCGGCCTGCTGCAGCTGCTGTTCCAGCTTCCGGCCCTGCGCCAGCTGGACCTGCTGACGCTGCCGCGTTGGGGTTGGAAAGACCCGGATGTACGCCGGATCATGCGCCTGATGGTGCCGACGCTGTTCGGCTCCTCGGTAGCGCAGATCAACCTGCTGCTGGACACCTTGATCGCCGCCCACCTGATCGACGGCTCGCAAAGCTGGCTCTCGCAGGCCGACCGGTTTCTGGAGCTCCCGCTGGGCGTATTCGGCGTGGCGCTCGGTACGGTGATCCTGCCGTCGCTGTCACGCCATCACGTAGCCACCGATCGGTCCGGTTTTTCGATGGCGCTCGACTGGGGGCTACGCACCACGTTGCTGATCGCGGTACCGGCGATGTTCGCGCTGATGCTGCTGGCCGAGCCGCTGGTGGCGACGCTGTTCCAGCATGGCGCGTTCACTGCGTTCGACACGCATATGGCGACCTTGTCGATTTCCGCGCTGAGCTTCGGCTTGCCGGCGTTCGCGCTGGTCAAGGTGGTGTTACCGGCGTTCTACGCTCGCCAGGACACGCGTACGCCGGTCCGTGCGGGCGTGGCGTCGCTGGTGGCCAATATGGTGTTCAACCTGCTGTTTCTGGCGTTGCTGTTCAGCTGGTGGGCTTCGCCTGAAATCAAGCAATTACCGATCATGCAGGCGCTGGTGAAGGTGCCAGGCCTGCATATGGCGCTGGGCATGGCGAGCGCGACGGCCAGCTATATCAATCTGGCTTTGCTATGGCGTTGGCTGGGCAAGGCTGGCGTGTATGAGCGGCAGCCAGGATGGGCGCGTCATTGGATGCGGCTGGCGCTGTCGTGCGCGGCGATGATTGCCGTGTTGCTGCTGGGTCGATGGCTCTGGCCGGATTGGTCGACGACGACGTGGTGGACGCGGGTGTGGCATCTGGGGGCGCTCGTGGCCGCTGGTGGTGGTGCGTATGTCGCGACGTTGTTCGCAACCGGTTTCCGCATGCGCGATCTGCGCGGCGTGTAAAGGCGCTGGGCCCCGGCGTTCGCCGGGGCGACAATGAAATGCAACGCAAACTCTGCCGCCCCGGTGAATGCCGGGGCCCAGTGTCTTGCGCCTTCAAGGCGATTTCGGACGGCCAGAATCCAGGTCCAGCCGCTATACTCGGCCGATGATGAGACTTTCCAGGGACGTCGCGGGCCCTTGTCTGGCCCCCGGCGGTAGCGTGGTTGCCGTTGGCGCCTTCGATGGCCTGCATCGCGGGCATCAGGCGCTGTTGGCGCAGGTACGCGAGCGCGCGCAGATCAGCGGCTGGACGCCGGCGGTGGTGAGCTTCGAGCCGCTGCCGCGGGCGTTTTTTTCGCCAGTGCCGGTGCCGCGGCTTTCCGGTGTGCGCGAAAAGCTGAAGGGCTTTGGCGCAGCCGGGATCGAGCAGGCCTTGCTGCTGCGTTTCAACAAGGCTCTCACCGCCATGTCGGCCGAGGATTTCGTGCAGCGCGTGCTGGTCGAGCGCCTGGCCGCCCGGGAAGTCTGGGTCGGCGGGGATTTTCGTTTCGGTCACAAGCGGGCAGGCGATGTCGCCTTGTTGGAAACGATGGGCGCTGCCTGCGGCTTCGAGGCTCATGTGATGGCGCCGGTACTGCTGGAGGGCGAGCGCGTATCGGCGACCCGCGTGCGCAGTCTGCTCGCCGCCGGTCAATTTGCCGCCGCCGAGCCCCTGCTGGGCCGGCCGTTCGTGATCGAAGGCAAGGTCGAGTACGGCAATCAACTCGGTCGCACCCTTGGCTTTCCCACCGCCAACATCCATCTCCGTGAGAGGGTCACGCCGGTGCAGGGCATTTTTGCCGTCCGCGTCGGCCTGGGCGAAAGCGAGTGCAGTTGGCCCGGTGTCGCCAGCCTGGGCGTACGGCCCACGGTGAACGAAGTGGCCGAGCCTCTGCTCGAAGTGCACCTGTTCGATTTCGATGGCGATCTGTACGGTCGACGCATGGCGGTGGAGTTTGTCGCCAAGCTGCGCGACGAGCAGAAGTTCGACGGCCTGGAGGCGCTGACGGCCCAGATGAATCGCGACGCCCGTGAGGCGCGCGCGGCACTGGGCATGAATCCGCGTCTGGCCGAAGCGTGACCCTGGTTTTTCAAGAATCGCGCGGCACCGTTCGGCGACGAGCCGGTGCCGACCACTACCCGATGGCAGCGTAAACAATGAGCAAGGATTACAAGAGCACCATCCATCTGCCGCAGACGGAATTTCCGATGCGCGGCGATCTGCCCAAGCGCGAGCCGAACTGGCTGGCCGAGTGGGAGAAGGTGGACCGCTATGCGCAGATTCAGGCGCAGACCGCCGGCCGCGACAAGACGTTCGTGCTGCACGATGGCCCGCCGTATGCCAACGGCATGATTCACCTGGGCCATGCGGTCAACAAGGTGCTCAAGGACGTCGTGGTCAAATCCAAGCTGATGGCCGGCTATCGCTCGCCGTATGTGCCCGGCTGGGACTGCCACGGCTTGCCGATCGAAATCGCCATCGAAAAGAAATTCGGCCGCGTCGGCGACAAGCTCGATGCGGACGCCTTTCGCCAGAAGTGCCGCGAATACGCGCAGCAGCAGATCGATCTGCAGCGCACCGACTTCAAGCGCCTTGGTGTGCTGGGCGACTGGCAGAATCCCTACCGCACCATGGACGCCAAGTACGAAGCGGACATGCTGCGTGCGCTCGGCAAGATCGTCGAGAACGGTCACGTCGTGCGCGGCGCCAAGCCGGTGTACTGGTGTTTCGATTGCGGCTCGGCGCTGGCCGAGGCGGAAATCGAGTACGGCGACAAAACCTCGCCTGCCGTTGACGTAGCCTACGATGCAGTTGACGCAAAAGCGCTGGCAGCGAAGTTCGGTGTCGATGCCGGCGATGCGATCGTCGCCATCCCGATCTGGACCACCACGCCGTGGACGCTGCCGGAAAGTCAGGCTGTCTCGCTGGGTGCGGCGATCGACTATGTGCTGATCAAGGCGCCTAAGCGCGACGGTCGCGAGGTGTGGGTCGTGGTCGCGCAGCGCTTGGCCGACAAGGTCGCGCACCGCTATATGCAGGTTGAGCACGCCGAGCAGGTTGCTGGTAGCGCCGTAGTAGCGGGTGCGGAGCTTGATCGCGTGACGCTGCGTCATCCGTTCTATCCGCGCGAAGTGCCGGTCATCCTCGGCGACCACGTGTCGGACGAAGACGGTACCGGTGCGGTACATACCTCGCCCGATCATGGCGCGGAAGATTTCGTCGCCGCCAAGCCGTATGGTATCGGCACGCTCAACTACATCGGTTCGCGCGGCACGTACGGCGACAACACGCCGAACGTGGGCGACACCGTGCTGGTCGGTCAACATATCTGGAAGGCCAACGACCAGATCGTCGAGTTGCTGCGCGAGCGTGGCGTGCTGTTGGCGTTCGCGAAGATCGAGCACAGCTATCCCAATTGCTGGCGTCACAAGACGCCGGTGATCTTCCGTGCCACGCCGCAGTGGTTTATCAGCATGGAGCAGAAGGGTCTGCGCAAGACCTCGCTCGATGCGATCAAGACCGTGCGCTGGATCCCCGGCTGGGGTGAGGAACGCATCTCCGGCATGATCGCCGACCGTCCGGACTGGTGCATCTCGCGCCAGCGTACCTGGGGCGTGCCGATAGCGCTGTTCGTGCACAAGACCACGCAGGACCCGCATCCCGATTCCGTTGCGTTGCTCGAAAAGGTCGCGCAGAAAGTGGAGAAGGGCGGTATCGATGCGTGGTTCGCGCTCGACGCGGCAGAGTTGCTGGGGGCGGATGCCGCCAACTACGAAAAAGTCACCGACGTACTCGATGTGTGGTTCGATTCGGGTACGAGTCACTTCACCGTGGTCGGCCAGCGTCCCGAGCTGCAACAAGGCACCGCGAGCGAATACAAGGTGATGTACCTGGAAGGCAGCGATCAGCATCGCGGCTGGTTCCATTCTTCCTTGCTCACTTCAGCGGCGATCCATGCGCGCGCGCCGTATCAGGAAGTGCTCACCCACGGCTTCACCGTGGATGCGCAGGGTCGCAAGATGTCCAAGTCGCTGGGCAACGGTATCGAGCCGCAGGACATCATGAAGAACCTGGGTGCGGACATCCTGCGCCTGTGGATCTGCTCGACCGACTACCGCAACGAGATGTCGTTGTCGGACGAAATCTTGAAGCGCGTGGCCGATACATATCGCCGTATCCGTAACACCGCACGCTTCCTGCTCGGCAACCTGGATGGTTTCGATCCGGCGGCGCAACTGCTGCCGGTGGCCGATAGCGTGTTGCTCGACCAGTGGGCCGTGCAGCAGGCCTACGATACGCAGCAAGCGGTGGCTGCAGCGTACGATCGTTACGATTTCCCGGAAATCGTGCAGCGCGTGCAGAACTTCTGCACCAACGAAATGGGCGCGCTGTATCTGGACATCACCAAGGACCGGCTCTACACGATGCCGGAAAACAGTCATGGTCGCCGCAGCGCTCAGAGTGCGATGTATCGCATCCTCGAAGCTCTGGTGCGCTGGCTGGCGCCGATGCTGAGTTTCACCGCCGAGGAAATCTGGCAGCACATGCCGGGCAAGCGCAGTGAAAGCGTGATGTTCGAAACCTGGTACGACGGCCTGGCCGCGACGCAGGGTTCGCCCGAACAGCGCCGTTACTGGTCCGATCTGCTGGTCATCCGCGACACCGCTTCGCGTGTGCTCGAAGAGATGCGCAAGGGCGGTCAGATTGGCGCCTCGCTCGAAGCCAAGCTCGCCATTCACGCCGATCAGGCTGTGGTGTCGCGCTATGCGCCGGCGATGGAAGAAATGCGTTTCTTCTTCATCACCTCGGATCTGCGTCTGGATGTCGCTGGCGGCCAGCCGGAAACAGCGGTGCTCACCGAGCTGGAAGGTGCCGATGTATGGGTATCGGCCACGGTCAGCGAGGCGCCCAAGTGCATCCGTTGCTGGCATCGTCGCGACGACGTCGGCACGCATGCCGAGCATCCTGAGCTGTGCGGACGTTGCGTGAGCAATGTCGACGGTCCGGGCGAAGATCGCCATTGCTTCTAAGACTCAAGGGCGCACCTCCAGGGTGCGCCTGCTTTTTTCTTTGATCGAGTTTGTTCATGTCGCCCAAACCGTCCGCCCTTTCCTGGCTGTGGCTTACCGCCGTAGTCATCGTGCTCGATCAGCTCAGCAAGGTCTGGGCATTGAGTGCATTGCAGCCGCCGGGCGTGCCGCACCCGGTGATACCGGGGTTGCTCAACTGGACCCTGGCCTTCAATACCGGCGCCGCATTCAGCTTTCTGGCCAACAGTGCCGGCTGGCAGCGCTGGTTCTTTGTGGCGCTGGCACTGGTGATCGGCGTGGTGCTGGTGGTGTGGCTATCGCGCATCTCGCGCCGTGACTGGCGCACCGCGGTGCCGCTGGCGATGATCATCGGCGGCGCCTGGGGTAATGTCATCGACCGCCTGCACCAGGCCAAGGTCACCGACTTTATCCATGTGCATTACTACGACAGCTGGGATTTTGCGGTCTTCAATGTGGCCGATTCGGCCATTACGGTGGGGGCGGTGATGCTGATCGTATTCGGCTTGTTTACGAAGCAGGCTTCACAGCCCTAACAAAGCTGAACGTCCCGACGTGCGATAATCCCTTCAAAGCAGCCAACGAGCTTCCCGAGCCCCATGGACATCCTCCTCGCCAATCCCCGCGGTTTCTGCGCCGGTGTCGATCGCGCCATCGCCATCGTCGAGCGGGCGCTCGAATCGTATGGCGCGCCGATCTATGTGCGTCACGAGGTCGTGCATAACCGTTACGTGGTCGACAAGCTGCGTGCGGGTGGGGCGGTCTTCGTCGAAGAGCTCGACGAAGTGCCGGACGGTTCCACCGTTATTTTCAGTGCGCACGGCGTGTCCAAGGCCGTGCGTGAAGAAGCCGAAAGCCGCAACTTGAACGTTTTCGACGCCACCTGTCCGCTAGTCACCAAGGTGCATATGGAAGTGGCGCGACTTGGGCGCGGCGGTCGCAGCGTCGTGCTGATCGGCCATGCCGGTCACCCGGAAGTCGAAGGCACGATGGGGCAGTGGAACCAGACCAACACGGGTGAAATTCTACTGGTCGAGTCGGTCGATTGCGTGGCGAAACTGCAGCCGAAGTTTCCGCATGAGCTGTCCTATGTCACGCAGACCACGCTGTCGGTTGACGACACCAAGGCGATCATCGCCGCGCTGCGCGAGAAATTCTCAGACATCGAGGGGCCGCGCAAGGACGATATCTGCTACGCGACGCAGAATCGCCAGGACGCGGTGCGCCGGCTTGCCGATGCCGTCGATCTGGTCCTGGTCGTCGGTTCGGTCAACAGCTCCAACTCCAATCGCCTGCGCGAGCTGGCGGAAAAGCAGGGCGTGAAGTCCTACCTGATCGACGGTGCCGAGCATATCGAGCGCAGCTGGCTCGATGGCGTAAAGCGCATCGGTCTGACCGCGGGCGCCTCCGCCCCGGAAAAGCTGGTCCGCGACGTCATCGCCCGCTTGCAATCCTGGGGCGGCAACGAGGTACGGGAGTTGGACGGCGAGGCGGAAACCATCACGTTCGCCCTGCCCAAGGAGCTGCGCGTGGTCGGCAGCTCGTCGGCAAGCCTCTAAGCATACCGACGGCTTGCGCCGGTTGGCCCGGCCCCGTAAAATTCCACATTCACTGCCGGAATAGCTCAGTTGGTAGAGCGGCGCATTCGTAATGCGTAGGTCGTAGGTTCGATTCCTATTTCCGGCACCAGTTTTCAAGAGAGCCCGCCCAGTGCGGGCTTTTTTGTGCCCGGAGCCGGCCTGACGGCATGTGAAGGCCGTCACTCTTGTTCAAAGCGCCGCCGCCGCTCGTCGGCCAAATCCAACCGCTCATCGGGACGGCTCTTGGCGACCAGGCGCCCCCGGTTCACAGTCCGCCCCAAGGGCATCCAGGGGAATTAACCATGCGGGTCTTATCGCGTCAGCGAGGCGTCTCGTTGATCGAGGTTTTGATGGCCGTGCTGATTTTCAGCATCGGCTTGATTGGCTTGGCCGGCCTGATGATCATGGCCACTCGGTCGAACCACACGGCTTATCTGCGTACGCAGGCGACTTTTCTGGCGACCAATATGGCCGATCGCATGCGTGCCAATCCGGTAGGAGTGTGGAACAACGCCTATAACAAGACCCTGCCGACCACAGCGACACAGACTTGCGATCAGGGTACGCCGTGCAATCCGGCGCAGCTGGCCACTCATGACCTTCAGTTGTGGAGTGCCCAACTACAGACGTTCCTGCCCAATCCGTCGGCGACGATCGCCTGTACCAGTGCCCAGACCGGTTATACGCCGGTGGGCACTCAGGTTGGCATGCGGCCGCCTTATGGCGGCACTTGTGCCATGTCCATTACCTGGGACGAGCGAGGCATAGCGGGTGATGCGGCCAATAGCGGTGACACATCGCCGCAAACGTTCAACTGGGAGTTCCAGCCGTGATATCACGTATCCGTAGCAGATATCAGTCCGGCGTATCGCTTATCGAGCTGATGGTGGCGATGGTGTTAGGCCTTATCGTGGCCGGCGGCATCGTTACCGTGTTTATTTCCACCGCGAGTAGCAATCGCGTACAGACGCAGCTGGCTCACTTGCAGGAAGAGGGGCGTTTTGCGATCACTCGCATCACGCAGGATCTCAGCCTGGCTAACGGTCAGTACTGCACGAATACCGGCGGTACCGCCAGATTGCAGGCGAATGGAACCTATCTGGACGGCCTGCGCGCACCGACGATCTATTCCAAGAGTTTCTCTACTGCACTGTCGTCGTCGGATCTGACCACGAAATTCGGTGTCGGCAGTTATCCGGCGGTACCCGCCGCGCCGTATAGCTTGCCGTCGTTTTTCTCGATGCGCGGCTATGACTGCGGTTTGACGGCCTGCACACCGGTGGATCCGAATGCCAGCGCAGCCAGCATTCCAGCCATGGGAAAGACGGTGGGCAGTCGTGTGCCCGGATCGTCGGTGCTTACCGTGCGCTATGTCGACTCGTCCAGCGGCTGGACCATTGGAAGTAGCTCCACCATTACCTCCAGTAGCGCGGCCAGCGGCAGCACGATTACCAGCATCAATCTGGTCCAGGCAGCGGGGACAAACGAACCTGCTGTCAGCACCTTCCAGAATGGTGATCTGGCCATGCTCGCCGATTGTTCGGGGTCGCAGGTCTTTTCGGTCACGGTTTCCGGTGGTGTGCTCACGCCCAATGCATCGGACAATCTGGGTACGCCGACCGCGCAAACGCCACAGTCGGCGCCAAAGCTGTTCGACTTCAATCATGACTATGTCACGGTGACCTACTACCTGCAGGTCGTCGACAACGGCAATGGACAGACCACCGGTGCGCTGGTGCGTCAGGTCAACGGCAACGATGCGACAAAAAACGGTACGCGCGATCAGCTCGTCAGAGGGATCGAGCGACTTGATTTCAGCTACGGCGTCGAAGATGCCAACGGCAATACCGGCTATTTGACGGCGGCGCAGGTCGATGCCGCCACCAACTGCCCGCCGTCCGAGCCCAGTCCGGTCACTACCCTCGGTTGCATGTGGCGTGCGGTCAAGAGCATTCAAGTGAACATCCTGATGGATGGCCAGGTGCCGCTGAACACGCTTACGGCGGATGAACTGAAATACTCCTACACACCGGAATCGCCTACGGTGACCGGTTTGCAGCCGCCTACGGCTCACACGATCAAGCCGAGCGACCAGGGGTTTGTCGATCCGTTGATTCGTCGCGAATTCAATACCGTGGTATCGGTGCGCAATTTCAATCCTTGATGTCCGTTGTGGTCGCCAGGGCGGCCGCAACGCAGTTTCCGGAGTCGTCTATGTCGATCCTGTCACGAGCACGTCGTTCAGTTCTTACCGCACGCGATCAACACGGTATGGTCCTGGTCGTTGCGCTGATCTTTCTGCTGCTGTTGACCATTCTGGCGATCAGCGCGTCCGGTCGCTCGTTGTTGCAGGAGCGCATGGTCGGTGGCCTGCGCAATGCGCAACAGGCATCGATGGCCGCGGAGACCGCGCTGCGCGGTGCGGAATGGAAGCTTTGGATGAGCACCAGCAACCTGACCGCGCCGCTTAACTGCGGCAGCGGTGTGCTGGCAGGCAATTGCTATCGCTATGATCCATCGACCAACATCTATCAGGCCAATGGTCTGGTCACGACGTTTCGCAACAGTGCCGGTTGGGTCACCACTGGCGCTGCCGTTTATTTAGGTCCCGGCAATAGCCAGGATTACACCGCGCTGAGCTCCAACGCCAAGCTGGCGAAAAATCCGCTCTACATCATCGAAGATCTCGGTGTGGAGTTGCCGCCCGGCATCACCGGAGGGCTGCATGAGTCCGGCACCACGGGAACCGGCGGTACGGCCTACACCAGCAGCACGCGTCATATCTATCGCATTACCGCCCGTGCTACGGGCGGCAGTCAAAACACCGTGCGCGTGCTTGAAAGCACGTTTGCCGCCAAAAGCAACTGAGTTTGGGACCTGCCTCCATGTCTACACGCTTGCGGTTTTCTGGAAAATTGCACGGTCTGGCCTTCGCCACGCTGCTGACTGTCGTCGGCGGTTTGTCCGCGCCATTCACCCCTCTGGCCGATGCCGAGGTGATTGCACCGCAATGGGCGTCATTGGCCGCGGCAGCGCCTGCGGCTACGTCAACGGTGGCGACAAACGGCGCCGTCGAACTAAGCCCGACGCCACCGAATCTGACGCAGGCGGTGGCACCTAACATCGTCGTGACGTTCGATGACTCCGGCTCCATGGCCAGCGATTTCATGGGCGACAATCGGCCGTTTGATGGTAAAGGTTGGACTGGTAGCAGCACCACACCCTGGTATTGCGCGGGTGTCATCGATCCACGGATAACGGACACCACGAAACTCGCGTCTGTCGCGATGAACGGTGTGTTCTATAACCCGAATGTGATCTATGTGCCGCCGGTCAAGGCGGACGGCACGTCCATGCCCAATGCAGACGCCACACTCACAGCTGTGTGGACCGATGGCGTTACGACCAACCGCCCGCGTAGCGCGTCCGCCAGCAGCACCACCAATTTCACTGGTACGAACTCGAAGAACAAAGATAACCGTTGGCTGTGTCCAGGAGAGCGTTCGACCAGTCCATTGACTGGCGGTGGTCCCTACTATTACCGGCTAAAAACCGGAGTGGACATCGGCACGATAGCCAGCCCGAACACCACCGCTTTGTACACGGCGAGTAACTGGGAAGCCGTGGCGGTGACCAACACCGCGGTGGTGATAAACGGCCAGAGCGTTAACCAGTATCAGAACTGGGCCAACTGGTATGCGTATTACCGTACGCGCAACCTGATGACACGTACATCGCTATCGCGCGTGTTCGGTGCGCTGGGTAATGCGACGTCCACGGGTGGTTTTGGCAGTTCCATCCGTGTCGCCTGGCAGAACCTCGACGACAGCAACTTCCAATTGCCGGGCACTTCGATTATCACCAGTCTGCTGGATCTCAATGCCGGCACCACCTGCGATGCAAGCACTATCGACCCCAAGACGACACAGCGGGCGGGCACAACCACGACAGCGCCAAATTGCTATCGCAGTGCATTCTTCAACTGGATTTTCCAGGTCGTCCCGAGCGGAACGACGCCCAATCGCGCCTCGACGTTTCGTGCGGGCGAATTTTTCAAGCGCGGTGGCGGTAACAGTGGCGGCAATCTCACCGATCCGTATTGGCAGCCGACGACGGACACCGGCGATGGTGTCGAGCTGGTGTGTCGTCAGAACTTCCATATGCTGGTGACCGACGGCTACTGGAACGAAGGTAATCCAACGATCCCGTCGGGGACGACGGTGAATGAGGTACAGACCTCGATCACGCTACCCGATCATACTGTCTACAGCAGTAGCGACCCTGCCAGCAAGGTTTACTGGGATGTGCCCGTCTATCAGACCTCCTTGGCGAATATTGCGTTTACCTATTGGTCTACGAACCTGCGTCCTGATCTTTACCCATCAAAGGGGATAGTCAACCCTTTCGTCACGGATACGACCACCGGTGTCATTGCAGGGGCTCCTGCGGCTACCGAGATCTATTTCAATCCCGCGAACGATCCTGCCAATTGGCCTCATCTCGTGCAGTACATGGTCACGTTGGGTGTGCCGGGCAAGCTGACATTTTCCAACGACGGCGATTGCAAGATCGACCCAAACAACGATCTGTGCAAACTGAGGAAGGGACTAAAAAATTCGACAGGCACCACAGGCTGGCCGTTGCCGGTGAATAACGCTCCTCAGGCGATCGACGATACCTGGCACGCGGCGGTCAACAGCCGTGGTGCGTACTTCAATGCCGGCAACCCTCAGAATCTGGTCGATCAGCTGACGACCATTCTGACCAATATCAGCGCGCGTAGCGCGCCGGCGGCAACGAGCGCGCTCAATGCCAGCGTGCTGACCCAGGGCGCCTGGAGTTTCAGCACCGGCTTCAAGGCCAGTGATTGGAGCGGCATCCTGCAGATTGTATCGGTCAATCTGGACGGCACGGTGGCGGGACTGGTCAAGGACATCGGCGCGATTCTCAGCGATGCGTCCACGACGAATCCTGCAAACCGGCAGATTCTGACGTCGACACGAGACAGCAACGGTGCTTTCGCCGGTGGCGTGGCATTCCGCTTCGGTAACTTTGATGCCAAAGGCGATGCGGCGATCATGACGCCGGCCAGTACGGGCACTGCGGACACGGAGGCCGCACGAGTCGACTGGTTGAGAGGCGTGCGTACGCTGGAAACAGGCGGCGTCATGCGTAGCCGTACATCGCTGCTCGGCGCGATCATCAATTCGCAGGCGGTCTACGTCGCGTTCCCGGCAAGCGGCTACCTCAATACGTGGCCCGCCGGTTCGCCGGAGGCGACCGCCGCGGCTAACGGCGGTACCTATGAGAAATTTGTTTCGGACCATCTGACTCGGCGACCTGTGGTCTACGTTGGCGCGAATGACGGCATGCTCCATGCCTTCGACGCCTCCCAGACCCAGGACACCAGCGTCCCCCCCAAGACCGTTGCTACCGCGACCACCGGAAAAGAAGTCTTTGCATATGTTCCCCGTGGCGTCTACCACGAACTTGGGGAGCTGACGCAAGCTACCGGATTTGTTTTCGGTCCCACGGTGGATGCAACGCCGGTAACTCGCGATGTTTTCTTCAGCTCCGGAGCGAATCAGGGTTGGCATACCATCCTGGTGGGCGGTTTGCGGCTCGGTGGGCGCGGTGTCTATGCGCTCGACATCACTGACCCGGACGATGTCACCGAAGCTAAGGCAGCCAGCAAGGTGCTGTGGGAGTTCAATGCAGCATCGGCGACTTCGCAGACCGATTCGGTGGCCAACCTCGGCTATACCTTCGGTCAGCCGAATATCGGACGTCTGGCGAATGGCAAATGGGTCGTGCTCGTGCCCGGCGGCTATTTCCCCGATTGCAGTCAGCCTGACAAACCGGTCAACTGCCCGACGGGCGGTTTCCCTTCGGCGTCCAACAAGTACACCTCGTTGTTTGTCCTCGATGCACAGACCGGCACTTTGTTACGGGAACTCAAGACGCCGACGACCGGTGGCGTAGTCAGCTACGGTTTGTCCTCGCCGGTGTTGGGCGACTACAACAATGATCAGATAGATGACGTGGCCTTTGCCGGCGATCTGACCGGTAACCTCTGGCGTTACGATCTCTCCAGTTCCGATCCGACGGCCTGGACGGTTACGCGCTTGTTCAAGCCGGCAACCCCGGGTGCGCAGCCCATTACCTCGATGCCGCGTCTTTTCCCCGATCCGGCGACCAATCGCTTTATCGTGGTGTTCGGCACAGGTAAGTATCTTGGCGCAGGCGACAACACGAGCGTTGGCGCGGTAGTCCAGTCCGTTTACGGCATCCGCGACATCAGCACGGATATCCTCAAGACTTCGCTGGTATCGCAGACGCTTTCCGAGGTCACATCGGACGATGGCGTGAATACCGCTCGCGGATTGACCGATAACCCGGTGCCGCTGGTATCAGGCAGCGGTGCGAACATCTATGGCTGGTATATCGATTTGAACCTCACTACTGCCAAAGGCGAGCGCGTGGTGGTGACGCCGGGTGCGCTTTTCGATACCAACCGTGCATTGATTACCACCTTGATTCCGGGCACGAACGATCCTTGCAGCGCCAGTATTCTAGGCGCGGTCATGGTCGTGAATGCCGCCACAGGCGGCTCAGGTGGCGGTCTCTCCAATCCGGGTGTTGCCGCCTGGTCGGGCAGCAGCCCCATCCGTGTCGTCGGCGGCCGCGTGAACAACCCGCCGACCGGTGGTTCACTGCCGGTGGCGGCGGGGATCGGTGGCGGACAGTTGCTGATTCCGGGCTTGAACCGGTGGGTGGTGGTGGCGTAAGCATCGACGATGCGATCTGGCGTCGCCGTTCCTGGCGCGAACTACTCAATGACAAGTAACAGGGGATTCATCATGTTGCGACAGCGTGGTTTCAGTCTGATCGAGTTGCTGGTGGTGGTGATGATCATTGCGGTGCTGGCGGCCGTCGCCATCCCCGCCTGGTCGCGCTACGGCTTCCGTGCGCGCCGTGCCGATGCTCAGGAGATCCTGATGCGTATCGCCAACCAGCAAGAGCGTTGGTACGCGACGAACAATCGTTACGGAGCCTTGACCGATCTTGGTTACACCGGCGACCCGGTGAGCTCCGATAAAGGTTTCTATCAGGTATCGCTAGGTACGTCGATCGGCGCCACGGGCAGCACTTTCACCGTAACGGCGACGCCTCAGACGACGCAGCAGAACGATGTCTGCGGCACGCTTTCCATCAATAGCGCCGGCGTGAAATCGCCCAGCCCTACGGATGCCACCAAGAACACCAACGGCAATTGCTGGTGATCGCGATGAAGACGCTATCGGTACGCTCGCGTGGCTTCAGCTTGATCGAGCTGGTGGTCACGATGGTGATCATTGCCATCCTGGCCGCCATCGCCGTTCCCAGTTTTCGCGATATGACCCGACGCAATCAGGTCGCGACAGCCAGCAACTCGTTGCTGGCCGCGGTATCGTATGCGCGAACCGAAGCGATCAGCCGCGGCAACTTCGTTTCGCTGTGCTCCAGCACGGATGGTGCAACGTGTGCTGCAAGCGCTGACTACAGTGGTGGCTGGCTGGTTTATACCTATCCGCCCGGTAGCGGCAAATCCGGTACGGCCTATGACGGGACCGGTACCGATATCCTGTTGCGATCGGCCAGCGTGCAGGGTTCCACGTCGATCATCGCCGGCAGTGCCGATATCATCAGCTTCGGCCAGCAAGGACAGTTGATCCTCGCAGCGGGCAAGGCGACGCCGGTTTTTACCAGTTGCTATATGGACGGTAGTGGTAACAAGAGTAATACCCCGGCGGTCCCCGGCAATCAACTGACCGTCAACGGTTCCGGTGGCGTCAGTTCGCTGCCTCTTGCCGCCGGTGCTGCTTGCGGTGGTTGATGCTCGGTCATTGAGATAGTCGTTCTTTGAGGGCCGAGCGTCTGCTTGTGGTTTGTGCGATACCCTTGCAAAGAGTAGCCAAGGCAGCGCAGCAGCCGAATCGCGTCCTCGCGCGGGTGATTCCCGTATAGATCAGTTCGCGGGTAAGCCACGTGTCCATGTCTTCAGGCAGGACCAGGACGGCATGGTCGAATTCCGATCCCTGCGACTTGTGCACGGTCATGGCATAAACGGGTTCGAGAGCGGTCAACCGCGAGGGCGGAATAAAACGCATGCGTCCGCCCCCCGTCGATTCTGTCGACATGGTCTGAAACGCGACGCGCAACGCGACGTTCCCATCTTCACCAGGCACCCGCAGGGTGATGCCGACGTCGCCGTTCATAAGGCCCAGGCCGTAGTCGTTGCGGGTGACCATGACGGGCTTGCCTTCGTACCAGCCATGTCCGGCTTCGATCGCACCGTGTGAATGAAGCAGTTTCGCTACATGGGCATTCATCGCGAGAGTCCCTTCCGGACCATTGCGCACGGCGCAAAGCAATTGGAAGCGCGCGAACGCAGTCAATACATGACGTGCCCAGTCATCATAGGCATTGCCCGGTGCGTTGCGGTCCGGGCGTCGTGCTTTCAGCTCGGACAAGTAGTGCAGATAGCCGGTGTGCTCGTCCAGAACGATCTGCTTGAGCACCTCTGTTCCCGACGACGCATACCATTGAAGATCGCGGGAAGGCTCCATGAGCAATGCCATGGCGGCATCGACGTTCCCCTGGTTCACCAACGCGGCCAGCTGGCCGATGCCGCTGCCGGCGTCGAAGCGATGGCTTCGTCGCAACATCGCGACGTGTTGATCGAGTGCGACAGCATCCTCGCTGGCCCAGGGCGCGATGTCGTCACCAGTGATCTGGTGCAGCCATTGGACGGTGTCGTTGCTGTAATGCCCCGCTTGCGCGCGCGAACAAAGGTCGCCGAGGACGGCGCCCGCTTCCACCGAGGACAGCTGGTCTTTGTCGCCGATCAGGATCAGCCGCGTCTCCGACGGCAAGGCCGCCAGTACGGCCGACATCAGTTCCAGATCGATCATCGACGCTTCGTCGATGACCAGGACATCGAGGTGCAGTCGATTGTTCGCCTGATGATGAAAGCGCCGACTTTCGGGACGAGCGCCCAGCAGGCGATGCAAGGTGACTACATCGGTCGGAATGGCGGCGCGCGCTGCTTCACTGACATCGAGAGCCGCAACCTGCGATGCGATGGATGCGTTCAGGCGCGCCGCGGCTTTACCGGTGGGAGCAGCGAGACGGATACGCAATGGGCGGCTGTGCTCGGCTAGCTGCAATGTCTGCAGCAGGCCGAGCAGGCGTACCACTGCGGTTGTTTTACCCGTGCCAGGGCCGCCGGTGATGATGGTGAAAGCGCTACGCGCAGCGAGCGCACAGGCGACACGTGGCCATTGAGCGTTGTGGCTCCCGTCATTCGGGAAAAGGCGCAGCAGTTCTTGCTTGAGTCCGGGTGGTGGGGTGACTGGCGTAAGTAGACGCCGCTGTATGGCCGATGCGACCAGGCGCTCGTGGTCCCAATAGCGCCGAAGGTAAAGTCGACCCTGGTCCAGCACGAGCGGTGATGCCGACATCTGATCGTCGTGTGAGATCACGGTCGATGCGTGGAGCTGTTCAGTGAGTGCCGGCGTATTCGACAGTATTTTGCGCCAGCTTTCCGGCAATTCCAGTTGATCGGCCAAGTCGCCCAGCGAGTCAAGCTCAAGGCAAAGATGCCCTTCGCCGGATTGCTGGCTGACCAGGGCACCGAGCATGGGCGCCACCGCGTTCCCGGTACCTTCCTGCTCGGCCAGAAAGCGCGCGAACGCTGCATCCAGTGGGCGCAGGAGACCGTGGTCGATGGCCTGCTCGATTTGCCGTAGCAGTAGATCAAGCGGCATCGGCGCGACCTTCCTTCTCGAACAGGCGATCCAGGGCATCGATCAGCGCGTAGGACAGGCATTCGTTATGGATGCCATGTCCGTTGCCATCGACGCCGCGTAGATACAGGTACATCACGCCCCCCATATGGCGCTGATATTGGTAGCCGGGCAGGCGCGCACGCAGCTGGCGATGCAGGGCCAGCGTGTACAGCGCGTATTGCAGGTCGTAGCGTTCGTTCAATACGGATTGCCGCATGGCGTCGTGCGTATAGGCGTTGGGGTCGGGGCCGAGCTGATTGGATTTGTAGTCGACGATGTAGTAACGCCCTTGATGCTCGAACACCAGGTCAATAAAGCCCTTCAGCATGCCGTTGATGGTTTCGCGTGCCAGCGGTTGGCGCGGTGCGCCGCCCAGTGTGTGCTTCACGACGAGCTGATCGAGTCGTTGTGTGTCCACCCGGTCCGCTTCGATCCAGAACTCGAGTTCGGCGTAGTACTGGCCGAGGTTCAGGCTCGCCAGCGAAAGGATATCGCCGGTAGGGAGCTCCAGCGACGTGTCGAGGAACTGAATCAGCCATGCCGAAAGCATGCCTGCATGGCGTTGCCATTCATGGCGTTGTGCTCGTTGCGCAGTCCAGGCGACAAGCTCATCGTGCGATGCCTTGGTATGGGCGAAGCCTTTTTCCGCGGCCCACTCGAACAGTTCATGCAGAAACGTACCTGCCATGGCACCGCGGTGAAAGGCATGGATACCGGTCGGTTCACCCTGAGCTGCGATAGCTGGCAAAGTCGTTTCGCTCAATGCCTCGGTAAGCACGTCCTGCGTCGCCGTTTCCGGGGCATGTTGCGTTGGCGCCGTTTCCGCGTACTTGAGGCCGCTGTAGCTGGCGATGCGCCAGGGCTCAATGGACGATCCGGTGTAGCGAAGCGCATGCCGGTTCGATGCGGCCTGGGTATGGAGGGCGCGATAGATGCGCGTGTCGGCTTCTTCGGCCAGCACGTTAACGATGATATCCGCGACACCGTGCTTGAGGTGATCGAGCCGCTTGGGCAGATCGGTCGGTTCGATCGGTTCGCCGCCGGAGAGCAGGTAGCCCAGGGCCGAACGATGCAGCATCGGTGCTTTTGCGTTACCGATGCGATAGCAGGCGATACCAAGCCAGCAGGCATGACGCGCACGCGTCAAGGCAACATAAAGCAACCGCAGGTCTTCCTGCCATTGCTCGCGCGCCGAAGCGGCGCGCGCCAGGTCGCCGGCCGCCAGGTCGGCGACAGGTGTGCCGTCCTGGGTATGCCATACGACAACATCGCCGTCGCTGCGGGTACGCGTCGCCGCCGCGAACGGCAGCATGACAAAGGGGTATTCCAGGCCCTTGGACTTGTGAATGGTGATCACCTTGATCAACGCGTCTTCGCTTTCCAGACGGACGATCTGTTCCTCGCTGGCGTCCACCTGCGCATCGTGTGCTTCGGTAATGCGTGCTGCGAAATAACGGATCAGGGCGCGTTCGCCGTCAAGCGCTGCAGCCGCATGCTGCAGCAGTTCGGCCAGATGCAGGATATTAGTGAGACAGCGTTCGCCGTCGGGCAACGCGAGCAAGCGGGCAGGGAGGTCGAACAGGTGCAGCAGATCGTGCACCATCGCCAGCACGCCATGGCGAAGCCAGGCGTCATGGAGTCGGCGGAAACAGTCGCCGCTGCTTTCCCAATAACGCTCATCGGTATTCAAGCGTTCGAGTTCGTCGTAGCGCTGGCACATCGATGGCGTGGCCATGGCGCCGCGCATGGCACGGTCGGACCCCGGATCGGCGCAGGCTTGCAGCCAGCGCAACATGTCCTCGGCCTGGGGCGAGGCGAAGACTGAATCGCGGTCGGAGAGAAATACGCTTTTAAGGCCGCGTCGCCGCAACGCGTCGCGAATCAGCGTGGCTTCGGTACGTCCGCGCACGAGAATGGCGATATCGCCCTCGCGCAGTGGGGTCAACGCGCCCTGGGCATCGACAAAGCCGCAGCGTTGGCGTTGTGCGGCGTCGAGTAGCTCGACCAGCCTCGCTGCGGCATGTTCGGCCATGGCATGGCGATACGACTGGATACCAACGGCTTGATCGCCGCCCTGTAACGCGAAGGTCAGCGAGGCTATCGGCTGGCCTTCGTAAGTCAGCGTTTCTTTGCGGCCTTGCGCTTCGACCGGATGAAAGGGGAGCGCGTGGCCAAACCCGAAGGCGCCGCTCTCGTGCGTGTCACCCAGCTCGAACAGGCGATTGACGGCATTGACCATGCCATGGGTCGAGCGGTAGTTGGTGGAAAGCGTCCAGGTCGGTGACAGTGCCGTATCGCGCGCGCGCAGGTAGGTGTGAATGTCCGCGCCACGGAAACTGTAGATGGCCTGCTTGGGGTCACCGATCAGCAGCAGCGCCTGCTGTGGCCGTGTCGCATAGATGCGCTCGAAGATGCGCCATTGCAGCGGGTCGGTGTCCTGAAATTCGTCGATCAGGGCAGTCGGGAAATCCTTGGCCAGGGTGTGCGCCAGCCGATCGCCACTGAGCCCATGCAGCGCGCCATCCAGACGGCGCAGCATATCGTCGAATCCGATCTGCGCCCGCTGCTGCTTGATCGCATCGATACGCCGATGAATCCACGGTACGGCATGCGCCAGTATCACGGGCTTCAACGGCGTTGCGTTGGCCTGTGCCGCTTGCCAGGCCTCGATCGCTTCGAAGGCACTGAATGCCGGTGGCTTGGTACCCTTTTTGGTCGCGCTGATCAGGCGAGCCTGGGTATAGCGGAGCAGAATCTTTTCATCGATCGCACCACCTTCGCTCCAGCGGCGCAGCAGCAACAGATCGTTCGCTACCGCATCGGGCTTCATCATGTTGGCCTTGAAGCCACCGCTTTGCAGGATATCGGTAAGCGTCGATTCGATCGTGTCGATCTGTTCGCGCCACAGGCGTTGTGCCAGATCGAGCGCGGCAAGCTCCGGGCCAAGCGCTGTTTCGATCTGCTGTCCAAGATCTGCGATAGCGGGCAACGGGGCGCCATCGAGGCGCAGATAACCGATGGGTTGGCTTAACAAAGGCCGCAAGGTGCGATGCAGATCGCGCGGCGTTTTCCAGTAGGCCCGGATCCGTGCGGCACCGTAACGGTCCAGCGGGAAAAAGTGTGCGCGCCAATAATCGCGGATCGCTTCGGCCTGGAGCAGGCTTTCGTCGGCCTGGGTGTCTTGTGCGAACGGATGGCCGCTGTCGAACGCGTGCTGTTGCAGCATGCGCTGGCACCAACCATGGATGGTATGGATGGCCGCTTCGTCCATCCACTGTCCGGCGTACTCCAGGCGTCGTGCCGCACCGGCACGCGCCGCATCGTCCGGATAGGCCGCGATCAGCTCGGCGAGAAATCCGTCGTCCGGCGTCGTGGTCGAGCGGAACGCCAGTGCGGCGTCGGCGAGACGCGCGCGAATGCGTTCGCGCAGTTCAGCGGTCGCTGCCTTGGTGAAGGTCAGGACCAGGATCTGCGACGGCAGGAGCGGTTCGCGCGCGGGTTCGCCATGACCCAGCACCAGGCGCAGATAAAGCGCGGCAATGGTCCAGGTCTTGCCGGTGCCGGCACTGGCTTCGATCAACCGGATGCCGTGCAGCGACATGGTCAGCGGTTGCAGGGTCAGCGTGCTCATGCCGCCGCCTCGTCGATCAAGGTTTCCATCAGCGGACGATAGAGTGGCAAGGTGGCTTCGAAGCCGTCGTGATGAAGCGCGGCGAAGCTCGGCCATGCCCGGCTCAGATAGGGATCGCGTTGCAGCTCGGCTGCCATGCCGAAGTCGCTCCCTTCATAACAAAGCCTTGCCGCTTCATAGGTCGGCTTTTCGCCCCGTTCTGCTTGCAGCCATGCGAAGGCGGTACGCGCCGACGCGGCCAACGGTTGCGTCAAACCCTGTTCCAGCGCCGCGATCAGCTGCGTCAGCCAGGCCAGTGCCTGCGTCGTATCGATGATTTCCAGTCTGAGCTGAGCGTCGGCGGCCACGATATGCGTACGCATCCGCAACCCTTGCGCATTGGCCAGCAGGTGAATGATCCAGGGCGCGATGAGCTTGTCGTAACGCAGTGCCTTGCCGTCGCGCAGCCCGCCCTGTATCAGGGTGATGCGAAGGTGCTGATCGTCGTCGCCACTGCGCAGGTCGTTCAACCAGTCCTCGATCGTCCAGCCTCCGACCGAGAGCTGGAGCTCGACGGGTGCCTGCCGATGCGGATAAAGCTCGTCCATAAACTGCCATAGCGCGGCCAGGTCACCCACGCTCTCGTCCAGCTCGGCCTGTGCCAGGCTGCCGAAGCCGCCCGGCGGCAACGCGCCCTGCGCGCGCAGGCGTTCGGTTGCCGCCATGATCGCTTCGCGTGGGGCTGCGGTTCCAAGCGCAGCTGTGAGCAGCTCCTGTTCGGCCTGGTAGCGATCCAGTCCGCCTAGCGCAAAGGGCTCGTCATCGACGACTTCGGTATCGCTATCGTCGAAATACACTTTCAGACGCTGGTTGAAAAAATAGCGAACCGGGCGCGCAAGGAAGTTTTGCAGCTGCACGATGCTCAGTGCCGCCGTCGGCAGGACATCCGGTAGCGTGTCGAAGGTCTTGGTCACGACAATATCGCGGCGCGCGTGCTCCCATTCGCTGGCATAGGTGGTCAGCATCGCGGGATCGTTGGCATCGAAATAGCGTCGACTGAAAGCCTGCAGCGGATGAACGGTAGTCAGCGCGGAAAGCAGGGGCAGGTCGTTCGAGGTGTGCCAGCCCGCGGCGAGATAGTCGCGCAGCTGGCCCACCAGTACGGAAGGTGGCATGACGCTGTTGTCGCGTTCGCTCAGGCCCACCCAGCTTATGTGCAAGGTATCGCGTGCCGAGAGCAGCGCTTCGAGAAAAAGATAGCGATCGTCTTCGCGACGCGAACGGTCGCCGGGGCGGCTCAATGTGGGTAGCGCCATCAGATCGAAATCCGCCGGCGTCTGTCGTCGCGGATAATCGCCGTCGTTCATGCCGAGCAGGCAGATCACGCGAAAGGGAATCGCGCGCATCGGCATCAAGGTGCCGAAGCTGATCGCGCCGCCCATGAAGCGTTGCGTCAGCCGGCTTTCGTCGATCGCGGCCAGCCAATGTTCGCGTACGATCTGTAACGGTACGGGTAGATTGAACTGTGCCTCGGCACAGGCCTGCTGCCAGGTACTCAAGGCATCGTCCAGGCGGCCGAGCAGGTCGCTATCGTCGCTGTCCTTGCCGGTGTCGAAGAATTCGATCAATAGCGCACGTAGACGCTCGACCCATACGTCGGGTGTTGCCGGTTCGCGCAACACGCGCCAGTAGGCCGCCAATGTTTCCAGCAGCCTTTGCAATGGTCCGATGGTGGCCGCGTCCAGGCCACCCACTTCACCATACGGTGCGATGCCGTTCCACACGTCGCCATCGCCCACGGCGTAACCGAGCAGCATGCGGCGCAAGCCGGTGAGCCAGCTGTTCTGTTCGATCGCCGGGAGGTCCAGGCTGCCGATCTGGGTGGCGTCGAGTCCCCAGCGCACTCCCGCACCTTCGATCCAGCGGCGCAACATGGGGAGCGCGGCCTCATCGATATCGAAGCGACGCTGCAACGCCGGTACATCGAGCAGATCGAGCACTTCGCTTACCGCGAAGCGCGAATCGGGCAAGGCGAGCAGATGTTCCAGTGCGACCAGTAAAGGCACTGCACCGCGGCTGCGCTGGTCGGCGACCGAATAGGGCAGGTGGCGGGGATCTTCCCATGGAATACGCCCGAATACCGCCTGGATATGCGGCGCATAGGTCTGGATATCCGGCACCATCACCATCACGTCGCGCGGTGCCAATGGCTTGCCGGCTTTTGCAGCCTGCTCGAAAAGAGCCAGCAGGCGGTCATGCAGCACTTCGACTTCGCGCTGGCGGTTATGCGTAATGTGAAAGCGTAACGATGCATCGTTTTGCTGCCAAAGCTTGCGCCGGTCGGGCGATGACGGCAGCGGCTGCAGATCGAGAATCGCCTGCTGTATCTGCGCAAGCAGCCGTGGCCGTTCGGAGTCGGCGACGTCGGCAAACAGATCGATGCCGCGACTCCAGGCGACGAACTGGTCCCGGTAGCGTTCGGGCTGGTCGAAGGCGTCGAGCAGGCGAATAAAGTCTCGCCCCTGTTTGCCCCAAGCGGCGAGCAAAGGATTGGCATGCAGATGCAGGTCTTCGAAGCGCGGCTCGGCGGGCTGGCCGGGTTTGGCCGCATGGCGGCGACGATCGGCCCGAAGCAGCTCGCGCTCTTCGATGATGTCGGCCCAGTAGTGGCGACAGGGGTTGGCAACCACCAGGAATATCTGGACGAAACGCGCCAGCGCGGTCAGTGCTTCGAGCGTCTGCTGTGGCAGCGACGACATGCCGAAGACGACGATACGCCGCGGTAGTGCGGCCGGTCGCGTTGTAGTGGTTTGCAGGCGCTCGACAAAAGCCTGATGCACGGCCGCGCGATGGCTGTGCCGATCCGTCGACCCCACATCATCGATAAGAATGCGCCACAGGTGCGCTTGCCAGCGTTGCGCGTCCGGCAGCGGCAGGCTGCGGCCGCGCAGCTCGTCGCGCAGGGTCAGGCGTCCGGCTTCCCAGTCGCTCAGCCAGTCCGCCCGGTAGACCTGATACTGGTCGAACAGGTCGGCGATCCGTTCGGCCAGTTGAAAGCGCTTGTTCCAGTCGTCTCCGTTGAGAAAGTCCGACAGCGGCTTGAAGTCCGGCTGATGGAGCAGATCGGGCAACAGGCGCAGCAGACGCCAGGTCAGGCGCGACTTGTCGAACGGCGAGGTGGCCGGTACAGCCGCATCGCCAAGGACCGCACGGTAGGCCGTCCACAGGAACCGCCCCGGCAGCTGCATGTCCACGGCGGCGCTGATCCCCAGGCCCCCCTTGGCCGGGGACCGCGCCACGGCCAGCTTCAGCCACTGCGCGATGCCGTTGCTTTGCACCAGCATCAGTTCGTTTTCCAGCGGCCGCAGCGGGGTGCGCGCCAGCCAGGCGGTCAGCAGGTCGCGCAGGTCCTCCAGGCGATTGCCGTGGATGACCATCAGGCCGGGTTCGATCGGGACGCCCAGGGGCAGCTCGAGGGTGGTACTCACGGGTGCGGCAGGCTCGCAGTCGCTTCCAGGCCCTCATTGTGGCCGGTTGGGGCGTCAATGTCGCGCAAGACGGTTATCTGTTTGTCACAAACCCTGCCTAGGCTAGTCGCCTTACCGAGCGCTTTGCCTCCCGGTCGCGGAGCCGACGCCCGGTGCGTACCTCCTTTTGAGATCGGGCGGGCTGGGGAATGGCGGTGCCACGCGGTGTGCTTGTCTGGATCGGGTGCACGATGCTGGCCAGCACGCCATGTGTTGCGGAAATCTTTCAGGCGGATGTTTCCCAGGATGTTTCCGATGCAGCGATGGCTGACGAGCGCACGAATTTCGACATCCCGGCGCAGGCGCTCATGACGGCCTTGCGTGCCTATAGCGAGCAGACGGGCGTAGCGGTGTTGTTCGACGACAGCCTGGTCCGCAACCGCCGTTCACCTGGTGTGACCGGTTCCTATAGCGCGCCCGATGCATTGCAACGCCTGCTGGATGGCACCGGGCTGGCGGCTCATTACGCCTCGCCGAAGGCCTTCACCTTGATGCCTGACCAAACCCCCGCGGCGGCTGCGAATGACCCGAATGATGGTGTCGATGCGGTCGCCTCGGAACATTTCGCCGGTCGGTTGCAGGCCAGCCTGGTGCGCAGTCTATGCAGCTCGGAGCGGACGCACCCTGGGCGCTACCGGTTGGCCATGCAATTGTGGCTGGATGCCTCCGGCGCGGTGACGCGCACGCAGCTGCTCAGTTCCACCGGCAACGCCGCGCGCGACACCCAGATCGAAACACTCGCTGCCGGCCTTGTCGTCGGCGAGATGCCGGCCGATATGCCGCAACCGGTCACCATCCTTTTAGTACAGCGTCCAGCCGAGCATCCGTTCGACTGCAGTCCCTACCAGCGAGTCGGGTGAGGGCGATGAATTCCACGTCGGTCACCATGCTTGGTCTTTTCATGCAGCGGCAGCAGGATCTGCGCCGTCGCCTGAAGCGTCGGCTGGGCTCGGACGATCTGGTCGATGACGTGCTGCAAGAGACGTATCTGCGTGTCGAACGCATGGACGAAGCGGGTGGACAGGCGCGCAATCCCGATAGCTATCTGTTTCGCATGGCGCTCAACGTGGCGGCGGATCAGCGGCAAACGGACAGCCGTTTCCTGACCGGCAGCGAAGTCGAGGAGCTGCTGCATCTGGCTGACGATGCGCTTGATCCGGCGCGTGTCGTGCACGCCCGGCTGGAGGTGGAGGTGCTCGAACAGGCCCTGAGCGAGCTCACGGCGCGCCAACGGGACATTCTGCTGGCGGCCCGTGTCGAAGAGGCACCGCACCTGGAAATCGCCGCGCGCTACGGCATTTCGGTACGCATGGTGGGCAAGGAACTGCGCAAAGCCTTGGAATTCTGTGGCGAGCGTCTCGATCGGAAGGTGGTTCAGCGGTTCGGTCCCGGGGCAGGAAACGAGTCTTAAGAGCATGTCAGTCGAACTTTCCTCCCGCCCGGCACCCGAATCGCGCAGCGAAGCGCAGGCCTGGCTATTGCATTTGACCTCCGGTCAGGCGACCCCGGCCGATGCCGAGGCATTCCGTCTGTGGCTTTCCAGTAGCGAAGAACACGAGCGCGCTTTCGTCGAGGCGCGGCTGCTGTGGGACGGCCTGGGTGCTGCTGCCAAATCGATGCGCCAGAGTGAAGCGCACGGCACGCGACGCCAGCCGATACGCGTGGCGCATGGTGGGCCACGCATGAATCGTCGAGCATTCCTGGGCGGCTTGCTGACCGCTTCCGCCGCGGCAGTGTGCTTTCTCAGCCTGAATCCGCCGGGGCATCTGTGGCCCGCGCTGGGCGAACTGACCGCCGATTACCGCACAGCCACGGGCGAGCAGCGCGAGGTCGCTGTCGCGCCTGGCGTGACCGTGCAGATGAATACGCAGACCACGATCAATATGCGCAAGACCACCAGCGGTCATGTGGCGATGGAGTTGGTATCGGGCGAGGCACAGATTCTCACCGACGCCCAGCTCATCCATCCCTTTACCGTGTTTGCCGGCGCCGGCAGCGTGCGCGTTGCCGCCGCCAGCCAGTGCAACGTGCGCTGCACCGGCCCGCAGGTGCAGGTGATCTGCCTGGGCGGCGAAACCTCACTGGAATGCGGCGACGAGCACGTTGCGCTGCAGGTGGCGCACGAAGTGAATTACGACGCCGGTGGCGTGGGCGAAGCCGTTGCGGTCGATCCCCAGAACGCGGTGGCATGGCGTCAACGCGTGCTTGTCTTCGACAACCAGCCGCTTGCCGAAGTGGTCGACGAGATCAACCGCTATCGTCCGGGCAAGATCGTGTTGATGGACAAACAGTTGGCTGCGCGCAAGGTGCATGCCCGCTTCATGCTCAACCAGTTGACCGATGTGGCTGCGCTGATTCATGACGCGTATGGAGCGCATGTGATGTCGCTGCCTGGTGGGATTGTTTTGTTGAGCTGAAGAGCTCCCCTCACCCCAGCCCTCTCCCCCGGCAAAACCAGGGGAGAGGGAGCAGGTTTTCGGAAATACGGAACGCTGAGAATCTACTCAGTCGGCTCCCTCTCCCCTGGCTTTGCCGGGGGAGAGGGCTGGGGTGAGGGGGAAGCAAAAGGCGATGCGAAGCGAGCCTGCGCCCCTTCAAAGAAACGTGCCGCGACTGCAACGCCCGCACCGCCCGGGGAGGTCAGGTTGCGGACGCCGTTGCAGTCGCGACAGGCGCGAACATTGTCTTTTTCTTATGACGCTTTGATGTCACGCCCCCGCATTTGGCCACCCATCAGGCCAACTCAGTGAATTTTTCGTGACATGTGTTCAGTCGTGTCGTCAGACAGCCGTCTTCCCAGGCAAAGGCATTGAACACAGCGACAAGGACGTCCACTCATTGATAGGCCCGCCGCGATAGCGACGGGCAGGGGGACGAGCGGATGGTTTATCAGGCGGACTCGGATGGTGCCTATGGCGGCCTGTCCACGATCGGCACGTCGTGGCTTGGCGGCATCGACGGTGCGACATCTGTCTGTCGCCATTCGGTTATCGATGGCGCGCTAGCGTGGCCTGCCGGCCGGCATGGAATGGTGCTGGCGCAACAGCGGGTGATCGGATGAGCATAAGGAATAAAGCGGGAGCAGCCTTGCTGCGCCGTTCGCTTGGGATGGCACTGGCGATGTCGGTGATGTCGGCTGTGTACGCCCAGCAGGCCCCCCAGGCACCGGCACAGGCGCCGTCGAAGTTCGACGTCAACGAGTACCTGGTGCGTGGCAATACGGTGCTCGATAGCGTCGATATCGAATCGATCGTCGAGCCGTTCCTCGGCCCCGACCGCAGCATGGACGACGTGCACGGCGCGCGCGACGCGCTGCAGAAGGCCTATCAGGACACGGGCTATCAATCGATCGTGGTTGACGTACCGCCGCAACAGGTGAAGGGTGGTGTGGTCCTGTTGCAGGTCACCGAGAACCGTATCGGCCATGTGCGCGTCGAAGGCGCGAAATATCACTCGCCGCAGGAAATTCGCGACGCCGTGCCCGCGCTGGCCGAAGGCACCGTGCCGAACTTCGGCAACGCGCAGAACGAACTGACGCAAGTCAATCGCCAGGCGGGCCAGCAGGTCGTGCCCCTGCTCAAACCCGGTGCCTTGCCGCAGACGATGGACGTGACGCTCAAGGTCAACGATACCTATCCGTTGCATGCGAGCCTGGAGGTCAACAACGACCATAGCCAGGACACGCCGGAGCTGCGCACGATCGCCACGGTCGGTTACGACAACCTGTGGCAGGCCGGTCACTCCGTATCGCTGACCTATATCGTGGCGCCGCAGGACCGCAACGCCGCCGAGGTTTATGCGCTTTCGTACCTGGCGCCGCTCAATCAGGACTGGAGCCTGCTCGCTTCGGGCTACAAGTCCAACAGCAATGCGAACATCGTCGGCGGCACTACGGTGCTCGGTCGCGGTCATGCGTATAGCCTGATGGCGACGCGCCAACTGCCGACTCTGGGGCAATACACGCAAAGCGTGTCCTTCGGCGTCAGCCGCAAGCATTTCGACCAGAACACTACCCTGGGCACTGACACCTTGCAGTCGCCGGTGACCTATGTGCCGTTCTCGCTGACCTATAACGGCCAGCACGTCACGGACAAGTCGACGATGGGTTTCAGCGTCGCCGGCAACTTCGGTGCGCGTGGTGTCGGCAGCAGCCGTGGCGAGTTCGACAACCAGCGCTTCAAGTCGCATTCGGACTTTGCGTACCTGCGCGCCAGTTTCAATTACACCCATCAGTTTGCCGGCGATTACGCCATTGCGTTCCGCGCCGATGCGCAGGGCTCCGATTCGCCGCTGGTGTCCAGCGAACAGTTCGCCGCGGGCGGTGCGGGCAGCGTGCGTGGTTATCTCTCGGCTGAAAACACGGCGGACAACGGTGCGATCGGTTCGGTCGAACTGCGCAGCCCCTCGGTCGCGTCCTGGCTGGGCGCACCGGTCGACGAGTGGCGCTTCCATGTCTTCCTCGACGGCTCGCGCCTGCTGCTGATCAGCCCGCTGCCGGAACAGAAAAGTCGCTTCACCTTGCTCAGCACCGGCGTAGGCACGCGTTTCGCCTTGTTCGGCAGCGTCAAGGGCGAAGTCGAATACGCCTTCCCACTCAAGGATGGCGTACGCACCAAAGCACATGACGGCCAATGGCTGTTCAACGTCAAGGCCGGTCTGTGAGGCACCGGGCGATGGCATATCACTTCATTTCGGATAGAGGTTCAAAGGTCATGCGATTCCTGATCCTGGTCTGTGCGCTATGCCTAGCATGGCTGCCGCGCATCACGCTCGCCGCCGATGCGGGCTGGTGGAACGATGACTGGTCGTTCCGAAAAGAAATCACGCTCGATACCAGCACCAAGGGGGCGAACCTGTCGCAGGGGGCAGGGCGCGTACCGCTGCTGATTCGCTTGCACTCGGGCAATTTCCAGTTCGACGGCGTGGCGCAGAACGGCAATGACCTGCGCTTTATCGGTTCGGACGGTAAGACACCGCTCAACTACCAGATCGAAAGCTTCGATCCGGTACTGGGCGTGGCGCAGATCTGGCTGGACGTGACCGACCTGCCGGCGAGTGCGCAGCAGACGGTGTGGATGTACTACGGGAACAGCAAGGCACCGGCGCAAAGCAATGGTGCGGCAACCTTCGACCCGGATTACGCGCTGGTCTATCACTTCGACGACAACGCCGGCGCGCCGCCGCATGACGCGACTGCGTACAACAACAATGCGCAAGCCGGCATGTTGCGCATGGTCGACGGTGGCGTCATCGGCAAGGCTGCCAGCTTCGACGGCAAGACGGCCGTGACCTTGCCGGCCAGCGCTTCGCTGGCGACCACGGCCGGCGGCGCGTTTACCTTCAGCAGCTGGATCAAGCTCGATGCGCTGCCGACTGCGCCGACCCTGCTGTATGCGCATCGTCAGGATGGCAAGGCTTTGCTGATCGGCTTGAACGGCGCGGTGCCGTTCGTGGAAGTCGATGGCGACCAGCCGCAGCGCAGCCAGCCGGGCGAACCGCTCAAGGCAGGCCAGTGGACGCATATCGCCGTGGTCGCCGGGTCCGGCCAGGTCACGCTGTATGTCGACGGCAAGTCGTATGCACAGGTCGCCGCGGCGCTGCCCGCGCTGACCAGCGCGGCAACGATCGGTGGTGAGGCAGCCGGTGCCGACGCGGCACAGGCCTTGGCCAACTTCACCGGTGAAATGGACGAGTTGCGCCTCTCGCGCAGTGCACGTCCGGTCACGTTGATCCAGGCCGACGTGCTGGCGCAGGGCGCCGAGTCGAAGCTGATCGCCTATGGCGAGGACGAGAAGAAATCCGGTTTCGGTTTTGGTTACTTCGGCATCATCGTCAAATCCGTCACTATCGACGCCTGGGTGGTCATCGGCATCCTGATGATCATGGCGGTGCTGTCGTGGGTGGTGATGTGGACGCGTGGCCGCTATGTCAGCGAAGTCACCCGCGCGAATGACCGTTTCCTCGATCGCTTCCGCGCGCAGGGCACCAACCTGCTTGGCATGGCCAGCGCGGAAGGGCAGCCGGCGTTGCTGCGCGAACTGGGCAAGTCGTCGTTGTTCCGGCTCTACGAGGTCGGTGCCAAGGAGGTCTGGCGTCGCCGCGACAGTCATGGTCGCCTGGTTATCGCCTCCGAATCGATCGAAGCGATCCGTGCCGTCATGGACTCGACGCTGGTACGCGAAAACCAGCGCCTGGCCCGTTCGATGGTGCTGCTGACGATCGCCATTTCCGGTGGCCCGTTCCTGGGCCTGCTCGGCACCGTGGTCGGCGTGATGATTACCTTCGCCGCGATCGCCGCGGCGGGCGACGTCAACGTCAATGCGATCGCGCCGGGTATCTCCGCTGCGTTGCTGGCGACGGTCGCCGGTCTGTTCGTCGCGATTCCCGCGCTGTTTGGCTACAACTACCTGCTGACCCGCAACAAGGCAGTGACGGCGAACATGCAGGTGTTCGTCGATGAATTCGTAACGCGCCTGGCCGAGCTGCATCGCGACATCGACCAGAAAGAACCCGAACGTGCCGTGATCGGTTAAGGGAGCGCGCTGCCATGCAAGTACAGGACGACGACAAGCCCTATGACGACATCAACATCACGCCGATGCTCGATCTGGCTTATGTGCTGTTGGTGATCTTCATCATCATGACCACCGCCTCGGTGCAGGGCGTCAAGGTGAACCTGCCCAAGGCCAGCGCCTCGGTCAGTCTGGCCAAGCCGCAGACCAAGGCGATCACCGTGTCCGATAGCGGGCAGATTTTCCTCGACGCTTTCCCGGTGACCCTGGGCGAGCTCGAGCAGCGGTTGCGCACGCAAAAGGCGATCTCGCCGGATTTCCCGGTGATCGTCAAAGGCGATTCCAACGTGCAATACCAGAAGGTGGTGGACATTCTCGATCTGCTTCGTCGTCTGGATCTGTCGCAGGTCGGTCTGGTGACCGGCCGGCAGCAAAGCAACTGAGCCCGGGCGCGAGTCGATGGACGATTTCGATCAGAAAACTCCCTGGCAGCGCTGGCGCGGTCGTCTGATCGCGTTGGTGGTGGTCGTGCTGGTGGTCTTGGCGGTCTGGCAGTTTGCCGGCCACCAGGTGGGCGTGCGCCGGTCGGCGCCGCGCATCGCCACCATCACGCCGTTGCCGCCGCCACCGCCGCCACCGAAAGAGAAGCCGCCGGAGCCGAAGAAGGTCGAGGAGACCAAGCAGGAAATCGCCAAGCCGAACGAGCCGGTCAAGCCGGTCGAGGCACCCAAGCAGGCGCCCGATTCGCCCAAGCAGATCACCATCGATGGTCCGGCGCAGGCCGGCAACGACTCGTTCAACATCGGTGCGGGCGATGGTGGCGGCATGGTCGGCTCGGGCGGCGGTACGGCCTGGGTGGCGGCTCTTACGACCAATACCTCGGCTACGAATTGCAGCAGGCGATCCAGCGTGACGAGCGCACGCGCCGGTTGGTGTTCGACGTGCAAGCCAATCTATGGATCGGCCCGGACGGCGTCATCAGCCGCATCGTGCTTCAGGGTTCCAGTGGCTCGCCGACCATCGATCAGGCGCTGATCGATGCCTTGCAGGGGCTGCATCTCGATACCGCGCCGCCACCCAAATTATCCATGCCCATACGCGCATCGATGCGCGGACGGCGACCCAGCTGACACCACTCTATCTATCCACCCAGCCACGGCGACAAGCCGCAGCGGAGAAACTCATGAAGTCATCGATCGCCAAACCAGGTTCCACGCGACTGCACCGTCGCGCGCTGTGCCTGGCCGTCAGCCTGTTGCTGGGTGGAGCGAGCGTCAGTGTGCTAGCGCAGGATGCAGCCCCATCCACCAATGCGACGATCAACCTGATTCGCCTGATGGTGAAGAAAGGTCTGATCACCCAGGCCGATGCCGACGGCCTGCTGGCACAGGCGCAGTCCGAAGCGGCTCAAGCCGCACGTCAGAGCGCGCAGGCCAACCCCACCGCCAACGACGGTGCGCAGCCGGGCGATGTGCGCGTGCCTTATGTGCCACAAAGCGTACGCAACCAGATCCGCGACCAGGTCAAGGAAGAAGTGATCGCACAGGCCAAGAGCGAGCATTGGGCCGAACCCAATGCCTTGCCGGAATGGCTCGATCGCATCAGCTGGTCGGGCGACATCCATGTGCGTGACGAATCGTGGCTGTTCAGCCGTAGCAATTCGCCGTTCTTTATCGATTACGGCACGCTCAATCGCACGGGTCCGTTCGACCTGAGCAAGATCACCCAGGGCGTGACGCCACCGATCTTCAATACGCAGCAGAACCGCTTGAACATGCTGCGTCTGCAAGCGCATATCGGCATGGACGTGAAGCTGGGCGATACGATTACCGCCGGCATTCGCCTGGGTTCGGGCAACGACAACAATCCGGTCTCGACCACGCAGACCCTGGGCGGCGGCCTGATCAAGAAGAACATCTGGCTGGATCGCGCCTGGATCGCCTGGACCCCGACCGACTGGGCCAAGGCCTCGGCGGGTCGCTTCGCCAACCCCTTCCTTGCCACCGACCTGATCTATTCGAACGAACTGAACTTCGACGGTATTGCCGGCCAGTTCAAGGTGCCGTTCAACGACAGCCTCGATACGTTTGCCACGGTCGGCGCGTTCCCGATCGAGTTCACCGGCAACGATACGCCCTCGCAAGCCCTGGGTACGGAGAAGAACACCAGCTACGACAAATGGCTGACGGCAGCGCAGATCGGTGCGGTCTGGAAGTTCGACCAGGACACGAAGTTGAAGGTTGCGCTGGCGTATTACTACTTCAATCGCATGCAGGGCCAGTTGTCGCAGCCGTGCGCACTGTACACCGGCATCAACTTCTGCAGCACCGACGATACCGCGCCGCAGTACATGCAGAAGGGCAATACGGTGTTCCTGTTGCGCGACATCATTCCGGACCCCACCAATCCGAGCAACTACGCGCAGCCGCAGCTGGTCGGCCTGGCCTACAACTATCACCTGGCCAACGCGACCGGTCAGTTCGACTTCAAGGTCGGCCAGACGCCGGTGCGCCTGCAGGCGGACTATGTTCGCAACATGGCTTATCACGAGAGCACCGCGTTCCGTTATCCCAACGGTCTGGGACAGCCGGTCAACAACTTCGAAAGCAGCAGCGATCCCAATGTCCCCGGTGCTTACAAGAGCGGTCCGGTCGCCTGGATGGTTCGCGGCGTGGTCGGCACCCCGAATCCGATGGCGGCGAACGAGTGGAACGTATCGCTCGGCTACAAGTACATCCAGCCCGATTCGATGCTCGACAGTCTTACCGACCAGAACTTCCACCTGGGTGGCACCAACGCCAAGGGCTTCATCCTGACCGCCGATTACGGCATCGCGCCGAACACCTGGATCTCCGCGCGTTACTTCAATTCCAAGGAAGTGTTCGGTCCGCCGCTGTCCATCGATGTGATGCAGCTTGAAATCAGCAGCAAGTTCTAAGGAGGGCTTACGCCGATGAAACGCATCGTAGCTATGGTCGTATGGTTGGGATTGTGCGCAAGCGCATCCGGCCTGCATGCGCAGCAGCAAAGCCTGGAAGAACAGTTGCGTGCGCAGCTGCGTGACACGCGCAGCCAGTTGCAGGATCTGCAGAATCAGCAGGCGCAGTGGCAGGGGCAGAAGACGGCACTGGAGCAGGAGCGCGACCAAGCCAAGAAGTCGTTGGAGCAAGCGCAGGCCGAGTTGGCCAAGACGCGTGGCACGTCGCCCGCGCTGGCTGCACAAAATGCAGCCGAAAAGGCGGGTCGCGAGAAGGCACAGGAAGAGGCAAAGCAGGCGCAAGCCGCTTTCGCCCAGGCGTCGAACCAGGCCAAGCAACAGGACGCACGCAATGCGACGCTGGCCACGCAACTTGGCGAATCGCAGAAGCAGGTCGAGGCCTGCACGGCGAAAAACGAACAACTCTACAAAGTGGGCCTTGAAGTAATCGACGCTTATGCGCATATGGACATGGGCACCATGATGTCAGCGCGCCAGCCGTTCGCTGCATCCGCGCGGGTCAAGCTCGATAACGCCGCGCAAGCCTACGGCGACCGCATGTACGAACAGCGCTACGATCCGCGCGCTACGCCGGCGAAACAGCCATGAGCGCGCGCAGTCTGAAACGAGTCGTGCTTGGCGTTGCCGTGGCACTGAGTGCGGCAGCGGTGTCGGCGGCACAACCGCCGGCACCGCCTAAGGCGGCGCCGCTGGATGGTCCCGCGATTGCCGGCGTATGCCTGCTGTCACGCGAAGCGGTGGTAGCACACGCCAAGGTCGGCATGGCCGCATCGGCTCGTATTACTCAGCTTGCACAGCAGGCGCAGGCGGAAGTCGATGCGCAGCGCAAGCCGGTCGATGCCGATGTGCAGAAACTACGTGCGCAGGCAGCGAGCCTGAAACCCGACGATCGCATGAAGCAGGAACAGGCGCTTGCAGTGCGCATGCAACAAGTCCAGCAGCTCAACACGCAGCGCTCGCGTGAAATCGAAGTCACGCGCGAAAAAGCGACCGGGCGCATTGCCGAGCTGGCGCAGCCGGTGATCGCCAGCGTCTACAAGAGCAGGGGCTGCGGCCTGCTGCTCGACCGCAATGCGGTGCTCGGCGGCAACATGAGCAACGACCTCACTGCCGCCGTCGTGCAGGGCCTCGATGCAAGCGTCACCACGATCAGCTTCGAGCGTGAAAATCTGCCGGCCAACGGTGGTCAACGCAGCCCATGAGCCCGTTACGCGCGAGCGTAAGAAGCCTCATATTCAACAGCCTGCTCGGCATGCTGTGTGCCGTCGCGATGGCCGCTGCGCATGCCGATGACACCAAGGGCGCTACACGTGTAGCGCCCCATCCGGATACCTGCGTCGACGTCAGCATCAACGATCATCCGGTGCTGGCCTATGCGTGCCTCAATCATCAACTCGCGCCCGACGCCTCGGTGCCACCGACTCCGGGGCTGACCGCCGCGGTGGCCGCCGAGCCGTCGAACCGGCAGGTCGGGCAGTTCAATTTTTCCGCGTTCAGCAATCGCATGGGCGACCAGCTGGGCAGATCGGTGCATCCGCAGCGTCCGCCGCCGCCCGTGCCGCCACCCTTATTGGTGCCGGGTCGATGACGTTTGCATTGCAAAGGCGTCTTAAACCGCCTGGGCTGCCCAGGTAGATGAAATTTCAGTGACAGCGGTTCAGTCGGCCAGTGATCGGTCGGTCTAGTTAAGTGATAGGGAAAGCGGGCGGGCAGGGACGCCCTGGCGAACACGATCGTCGATGGCTCTCGGGTCGCGGCGGTCGTGCTGCGCATATCGACAAAGCACACCAGGGGAAGAGGTTCGCGTGATCAAGCCATTGCATCCGACCAGCAAGAAACAGGCGCCCCAGGGCGCGAACAACAGGGCCCCGATGCACCGGCGCCCGCTGGCGCAATGGATTGCCGCAGCTTTCGCCATGAGCGCGATGCACGCGCACGCCGGTGGTCCGCCGCTGAGCCAGGCATGGCTGGCCTCGCAGCGCCAGGCCGCCACGGGTAGCAACCCGCAGTCCACGCCAGGTTCGGCGGGCGTGCCAGGGTTGTCGCCTCTGACCGCGGCCCAGGCGCAACAACAGCAGAGCGTGCAGCAGGCGCTGCAGAACCTCAACCGCGCCGCGCAGGCCGTGGCCGCACAGATCAGCGCGCAGCAGGCGGCTCAGCAGGCTGCGGCGGCGCAAGCGGGCTCGCCCGTGCCCGACGGCATCGCCGCAGGCGGCCTGCAGGTCGCCGCCGGTATCGCGAACAATCCAACGCTGTGGCAGAACGCCAATGCGCCGACGCAGAGCGTCAGCAATGGTCAGACCAATGTCGAGGTCAAGCAGACCGCACAGAAAGCCATCCTGACCTGGGACAGCTTCAACGTCGGCCGCCACACCACGTTGCATTTCGACCAGACCAGCGGCACGCAGACCGACGGCAGCAATAACTGGATCGCGCTCAACCGCATCAACGACCCGAGCGGCAAGCCCAGCCAGATCCTCGGCCAGATCAAGGCCGAAGGCTCGGTTTATCTGATCAACCGCAACGGTATTTTGTTCGGCGCGGGCAGCCAGGTGAACACGCATTCGCTGTTGGCGACGTCGATGAACTTGTTCAGCAGCGATGTGAATACGAGCAATACGTTCTTCTTGCAGAACGGTATTGCGCAGACGCAGGATCCTAATCATGTGCTTGGTAGCAGCGGCACGGTCAATGCGTTTCTTGTCGATGGCGCAACCGTTGATAGTCAATCCGGCAAGCTCAGCACCAGCGGAAGCATCGCGATTGAAAAAGGGGCTTCCATTCAAACCCAGCCCCAGGGTTTCACTCTGATCGCGGCACCGACCATTCAACAGAGCGGCTCGATCATCGCCGATGGCGGTGCCGCCATTCTCGCCTCTGTCGACAGGCTGAAATATGTCGCGCCTGCCCAGGGTGGAAACGGGTTGTTTTCCGTAGCTCGGGACGACAGTACTGCCGCTCAGCTCAACGGGTGGACAGGTAGCATCGAGAATGATGGCCTCGTCGAAGCGAGGCGTGGTGAGGTCCAGTGGGTCGGCTCGTCGATGGTTCAAAACGGCGTGCTGGTTGCGTCTACGACCTTGAGCCAGCCCGGGCAGTTGATCCTGAGTGGCTTCGAAGCCGGCAGTATCTCTTCGAGTATTGAGCTCGGTGCCGGCTCGGTGACCACAGTGTTGCCGGAGAAGGATGGAGAAACGACATCTTCGAGTCAGGCGGCCGATCAGGCATTTCAGACCAGTTCGATCACCCTTACGGCCAACCGGAGCATCGTCCTGGATCAGGACGCACTGATCGAGGCGCCGAGCGGTAACGTCAATCTTCAGTTGGTCAACGCTACAGGTGGCACCGGCAATACGAGTCGCATCTATCTGGATCATGGCGCGATTATCGATGTGTCGGGCCTGACGAACGTCGAGTTGCCGATGTCGGCTTTACTCGTCAGCATCCCACGTGTCGGTCAAAACGAGCTCGCTGATTCGCCCCTGCTGCGCAACAGTTTTCTGTACACGCAAAAGAACATTGTCGTCGACAGTACACAAAGCGGTACACGTGCGGATGGACTCGACTGGGTCGGAAGCCCTGTACTCAATGCGGCCGGTTATGTGGAGAATGTGCCGCGAACGATCGATCAGCTGATGCTCAAGGGAGGAAGCATCAACCTTGTCGCGGACGAGGTGATTACTCGCACCGGCTCGCAACTGCGCCTCGACGGTGGTTATCTCAGTTATCTTCCTGGCTGGATTACGACGCCGAACCTGTTGGGCGCAGACGGGCGAATCTACAACATTGCCTCGGCCGATCCGAACATGGATTACGTGGGGTTCGCTGGCCAGTTCAACGATAACCATGCTCGTTGGGGCGTCAGTGATGTCTATGCCAATCCGCTCTTGAGCGGCATGGTGCGTTACGACAACGGTTTTATCCAGGGTGCTGACGCCGGTACCCTGACCATCGGCAGCACGGCAGTCCAGGGTGGTGCAGTGCTCGACGGCGACCTTTCCGCGCAAGCGTACCGTGGGCGCAACCAGGTTTCGCAGGGTATTGCTCCGACTGGCGGTACCTTGTCGATCATCAGCCGCGATGTATTTGCACCCGGTGGTAGTCTCCCGGTCAACTACGATATCGTCGACGCGACAACACCCATCGAAGCGATTAACCCGTCGTTCGACGATACGACGCCGTTGGGCGATCCCAATGCACCTGGTGCGCCGGACTCCAATCGCTTCCTGCTGCCCGCCGAGATGATCGAGCGCGGAGGGTTTTCGAAGTTCAAGATCAGCGTTACCGGCACGATCGACGACGAGGCGTCGCATTTAAAGCTGCAGCCGGGTGGCGAAGTTGATTTTACCTCCACGGGCATCAAGGTTGATGGTCTTCTCCAGGTGACCGGTGGAACCATCAACTTTACAGAGATCGGCCCAGAAGGCATTGTCATTGGCGCCGACGCCAAGTTGGACGCCAGCGGTCTTTGGAGTAACGACAGCGGCCAATCGGCCGACAATATAGTCGGCACGCAATACATCAATGGTGGCACGATCAACCTGACGACGTCACTGGGAGGAGGGACGACTAGCGACGCGACGGGCGATATCGTGCTGGAAAAAGGTAGCGTACTTGATGTTTCAAGCGGTGGTTACGTGCAACAAGATGGTCTGGTAGACATCGCGGACGACGTACCCCTGGGACGCGGGGGCGATATCACGCTCGCGACGCATGTCCTACCTTCGGTCTCGACTGCGCTCACCCAACAGCTGTCGGATCTACAAGGCGGCGCATTGCATTTGGATGGCACGCTCCTGGGTTATGGGTTCTCCGGCGGTGGTAGCCTGACCCTGGAGGCCGCTCAGATCCAGATCGGCGGCACGCCCGATCCTTCGCCTGATGTTTCCTTGCTCTATCTTCCGACGTCGTTCTTCTCCGGGCAGGGCTTTGCCAGCTACCAGCTGAGATCGGAGACCGATGCCAATATTGCGGCCGGAAGCAATATACAGGTGAAGCCGGCCAATCTATTGCCTAACTACGCCGCGCTCGCCGCGGCGCCGACGGGATCGGATATTCATGCTTCCGATCTTACCCAGGTCGGATATCTCGATGACTATCATCGTTGGCTGACTTCCGTAGGAGCCAACCGATCTGCCGGGATATCAATCACTGCGGGACTCGCCGATAACTGGATGGCTCCCACAAGCCCGCTTCCTGTTTACGATGGCGTGAACGGGGCGATAAATCTGGGTGAGGGGGCGATTCTGCAGGTCGATGCTGGTGCCAGCGTGCAGCTACAGGCATATCATAGTCTGACTGTTCTAGGTTCGATTAACGCTCCCGGCGGCGTTATCAGTCTATCCAGCCGCGGCGGTAGCCAGGATCGCTTTGTGGCACCAAACCGCGCCTTGTGGTTGGGCGCCGACAGCGTGCTCGATGCCAGCGGCATCTCGCTTATCAACCCGATGGCAGCGGCTACTACAAGCGGCCTTGGGGAGGGCTTCGTGCCGCGTACGGGTACGGTACTTGATGGTGGCGAGGTCGATCTTTCCGCCGATCAATATCTCGTCGCGCAGGAAGGCGCACGAATCGATGTTTCCGGTGCCAGCGATGTGTACCAGCTACCGTCAGCGCAAACGCTGCTGGGTGCGCCAGTCGCCGCCGTTACGCAGACACCTGTGTGGAGCGATGGTGGGAGCATTAACCTGTCGGCTGGCGGTGGCATGTATGTCGACGCGAGTCTCTCCGCGCAGGCGGGTGGAGCGGAGGGGCTGGGTGGCAGCCTGTCGATCCGTGCGTTGAACGCTATCTCTCTGGCGCAGCCGACAGCCCGGGCGATTGTTCTGCAGCAAGATGGCGATGTGTTACCCACGGGCATGAAGCCAGGTGACGATCTCACGGGAATCGACGCATCGCCGGGACTTCTGCATTTTGCTGTGGACCGGCTCAAGGATTCAGGGATAGCGAACTTCGCTATTGGTCCAGTTGCCGGCGATAACGATTCGCAGATCAAATATTTACCGGTACCCGTGCTATTCAGCGGCAACGTCTCGCTGGACCTGTTGCGTAGCGTGATCATCAATTCCAGCGTTCTGGCTGCGGTGCCCGCAGGGGCCTCTGCCGTGCCGACAGGTACGGTCGACGGTGCAGGCAAGGTGTCGATAGAGGCGCCTTATGTGTTCCTGGCCAACGGTGCGACCGGTACGACGGTCAATACACCAAGCTCGGTGCCGGGCGATGGCACACTGGATGTGCAGGCCAGCTTCATCGACCTGGGTGGACAGTTGACCCTGGAAGGATTCCAGGACGCAGCCTTTCGTTCGAGCGGCGACCTTCGCTTCTACCTGCCGCCGTTGGATGCCTACGTCAATAACGTTCCGCGCACAGGCTGGCTCTATACCACCGGCAATCTCGATTTCTACGCGACCCGTATCTATCCGGCCAGCGATTATGGCTTCCTTGTCGATGCGGCAGCCCCGGCGGGGCAAGAGACGACAGTCACGTTCCACGGCAACGGAAACAGCGACAGTTCCACACCGCTTTCAGCAGGTGGCGGTTTGGCGGTGGCGGCCAGCCATATCGTGCAGGACGGTGTGCTGTGGGTCCCGTCCGGCAGCATTACGCTCGGCGTATCCGACGCGGCGACGGAGCGCTCCGCGTTGGGGCTTTCGTCCTCGTTTGTGTTGCCTGACACGCAGAGCGTCGAACTCACACCTACCAGTGTCACGTCTGTATCGCTCGGCGGAGCCGTCTTGCCGTTTGGTAGCACCGTCGATGGAAAGGAGTGGCGCTACGACGGCGATCCGCTGAACAATGCGACGGATATCGATGCGCCGCCGGCCAAGCAGATCGCCATTCATGGTGACCAGGTATCGTTGCAACAGGGCGCTGCGGTGGATGTTTCCGGTGGCGGCGATCTGCAAGCCTTCGAATGGATACCCGGTACGGGCGGCTCGCGCGACGTACTTGCACAGAGCCAGACCAGCTTTGCGGATGGCAGCACCGGTGTGCAACAGTCGCAGTATCCGGATGGGCGCGCGATATACGCAATCATTCCCGGTTATAACGCACCGGTTGCAGCACACGATGCCGCATTGGAAAAAGGCGCTGGCGCGGATCCTAATCTAGGCCAGGCAGTCTATCTTTCGGGAATCTCCGGCTTGCCTGCGGGTGTGTATACCTTGCTGCCGGCACGTTATGCGACATTGCCTGGTGCGTATCGCGTTGTACAAAACACCTCGTCACAAGACGCAGTGCTTGGACGCAATGCAACGCTGCCCGACGGCACCCAAATGGTCGCGGGTTACTTTGTCGACGCCTTGACCGGCGCGCGCAGTGCACGCACGACGACCTTCGAACTTCAGTCCGGTGCGGTCTGGCAGCAGTATTCGCAATACACCCTTACCAGCGCCAATCAGTTCTTTGGAGCATTGGCCGAACATGCGGGCACCGTGGCCTCGCCGTTGCCGCAGGACGCTGGACACCTGTTGCTGGATGCCGGCCATGAGCTTGATCTCGGAGCGAGCCTGACCGCGGCGACCGGTGAGGGCGGTCGTGGGGCCCAGGTCGATATTGCGGGCCAGGCGATTCAGATTCTGGGCGGCAGCGAACAGGCGTTGGACGGCTATCTGACTATCGATGCCGATGGGTTGACGCACCTAGGTGCTTCCAGCCTGCTGATCGGTGGCTCTCGCACCGCGAGTGACGAAGGCGACGTTGTCGATGCCGAGGCGCAAAGCGTTGTGCTTTCAAACGACGCGGCGCACCCGTTGACGGGTCCGGAAGTCATCCTCGTCACCAATGGTACGGGCAGTGGTATTGAAGCGGGCGCAGGCAGCGTTCTGCGGGGATCCGGTGATGCGACAGGTCTCAACGGGACACCGTTGATCATCGGCAGGTTGGCTGACAGTACAGGTCCCGCCATCAGCGGCGATGGTGCCTTGCTGCGTGTGTCCAGCGGCGATGCCAGCCCGGTGGTGCGTCGCGATGTGACCGGCATCGACGGCCCTGCCGGCGTAGCCGGTGGAGCGTTGAGCATTGCCGACGGCGCTACCGTCAACGGTGGCAACGCATTGACCCTGGACGCCACGGGGAATACGCATGTAGGTGCCAATGCGTTGCTCAGCGCCAAGAATATCGACGTCACTGCAAACCGTATTGCTTTCGTGGGTGATGCCACGCCGGATGATACGTCGGGCATGCTTATCGGTGCGGCGACGCTCGGTCAGTTGGACAGCGCGGACAATATTGTCCTGCGCAGCCGCGGCACGATCGATTTCCTTGGCGATATCGATATCAACCTTCAGCACAATCTGGAGTTGGACGGCCCGTCGCTGTCCAGCGACGGCGGTACCGTCGATATCGCGGCAGCAAAATTGACGCTGGACAATGACATCGGTGGTACCGATACGTTTGTGGCAGGACAGGGGCATCTGCAGATTCACGCTGGCGAAATGGATCTGGGCGATGGCGGCTTTACGTTGCGCGGATTCGGTGATGTCCAGGCGGGTGTAACGCAGGGTATCGTGGCTCAAGGCAACGGCAATTTCGATTTCGGTTCCTTGAACGTCGCGATGCATACACCGTCGGTAGTTGTGGCGACCGGGGCTGTTACGAACTTGCATACCACCGGCGCGCTTGTTATCGATCATCTCGATGGCACGGCGCTGACATCGACCGTACAAGGCGGCAAGTTGACTCTTTCCGGGGGCACCGTGCTGTTGGATACGGCGTTTGCCGCGCCGGCAGGAACGCTGAACGTTACTTCGACCAGCGGTGACCTGACGGTTGGCGGCAATGCCAAGCTGAGCGTTGCGGGGTTGTCCAAGCCCTTCAACGACGTTCAATCCTTTGCTCCTGGCGGCGCGCTGGTGCTCAATGCAGCTGCGGGCGACCTCTCGGTGGCCAGCGGGTCAACGCTGAACATTTCCGGTGACAAGAGCGGTGGCAATGCCGGCTCGCTGACGATACAAGCCAGCGGTCAGGCCAGGATCCAGGGCCAGTTCCTGGGCACGGCGGCGGACGGCTATCTGGGCGGCAACGTGATTGTCGACACGGGCGGTGCCTTCGATCTGGACTCGTTCTCCCAGACGCTGGTTTCGAGCGGTATCACTGGTTCGATCGTGGTGCGCACAGGCGCGGGCGACCTGGATCTGGCGGCCGGCCACAATCTCACCGCGCATCAGGTAAGCCTGACCGCCAATGGCGATAGCGCCAGCGGTGGCCAGATACATATCGATGGTACGGTCGACGCATCCGGCACGTTCGGTGGGCCGATCGACCTCTATGGCAGGGGCGGCGTGGATATCGAAGGATCCCTGTTGAGTTTTGCTTCCGCGCGGGGGAACGAAGGTGGCGATATTTCCATCGGCACCAGCGGTACAGGTGATGGCTCACTCAATGCAAGCTATGGCTACGAGAACGTCCAGGCAGTCGATTCGGGCACGATCATTATCGGTCCGCATGCAGTCATAAAGATGGACGGCGATGGCGGCGACGGCAACCTGTCGCTACGCGCGCCCGTGCTTGTCGACGGCGACGTGAATATCACGGTTGCCGATGGTGCGCAGCTCATCGGTGCGAAAAATGTCGTGCTCGAAGCCTACGCAACCTGGAGCACTGAGGATAATTCCAGCGACGCATCCAAGCATTTCGATGGGTTGATTGATCCCGCGGGCTGGTATGTTTCGGACCCGACCACGGGCAAGCCGGTGCTTGTTGCCGGTCATTTTGTAGACGCATCCGGCACGCAACAGCCGGATCCGGATTTCAGCAACGACGCACAGTTGGCGAGCTATTTCGCCAAATATTTCTTTGTGCCCGACACGGGCGCGACCGATGCCGCACACCAGAGTTTTTACGGCTACGTCAATGGCGATCCATCGCAAGGACCCGGTGCGCTCATGGGATTCGTCCAGGCACCTGGCTTTACGTTCGCGCCGCGCTTCGCTTCGATCAAGAACTTCAGCATTCGTCCGGGTATCGATTTGGTCAATCCGGATACGAAGTTCAACAATGGAAGCATCGCCATATTGAGCAATTGGAATCTGGGTGCTGGCGTACAGAATGGCGACGGTTCGCTCACGTTAGCCTATCGGTACAGCGGTCAGGCACCCATAGTGAGTTTGCGGGCGGAAAACAACCTGGATATTCGCGCCAGCATTACGGATGGTTTTTTCCAGGGCAACAATATTCTCGGCGCGGGCACCGTACCGACCGCATCGTACGATGAAGCGAGCGCTGCGTGGGTCCAGTTGCAGAACCAGCTTTTCCTTGAGGATGGCATTACTCCGAACGATGTGCCGGGTGTGTTTTCGGCGCCGACGGAAGTATCGGGTTCGGACCAGGTGGCAGTGGGCGAATACTATGGGCAATACGTGGCGTATGCCGATTACCTCGACACGCCTGTTACGGATACGACGTCACCCATTACCGGCTTCAGTCCGTTGACGCCAGAAGCATTCTGGGGTTTCGGGATCGTCACCTCCGTGGCCGCTCCCACGGCGCCACCTGCACCGGCTAACTTGAACGAATATCCGGCCTATCTGGCGGGCTTCAAAGGCTATTTGAACGAGTCGGCCATTGCCGGCGGGTTCCCGGGCGCCATGCCGGATACCTTCGTACCCTTGATCGCTCCACCTACCACGCTCGATCGCATCACCCCGCCGCCGCCGGTAACCGACAACAGCCCGTCACCGCAGACTGCCGGGAACAACGGCCTGCCTTTGCTAAGTGCGAGCCTTGTCCAGGGCAATAGCAGCTCGTACCGACTAGTTGCGGGTGCCGATACCAAGAGCGTCGATCCGTTAGCGGTGCAGGCACTCGGAGCCGTGCAAGGCAGTGGCAGTGTCGTTGGCCAAGTGAGCTTCGATGGGCATACGGACTACCTTGATCCGAACACAGGTCACCTGATCTACACGCCGACCCTGGTGCGTACCGGCAATGGCGATATCGACATCGCCGCTGCCGGCGATATCCGCTGGCTGGATGTTATTGCGCCGGCCGCGATCTACTCGGCAGGCGTTCCGCTTGATCCCACGATCAAGCCCACCGTAGCGTTGCTGCAACTTACGGGCGAACCGGAGCTGGTCGTTACGAACCAGGTCAATCCGATCGATGGTGGCAATATTTCGATCCACGCCGGCGGCGATATCGTCGGTATCCAATCGGTCATCGATACGGATGGCAGTGCGACGGGTACGCCCGGCACCTCCATCGCCCAGTACTGGTGGCCCTGGATGCAGACGGGCAACGCAGCAGACGGTAGCCGTTCTTCGATCAACTTCGGCGCGTTCGACCAGGGTGTTATGGCGACATCGGGCAATGTCGATATTTCCGCCGGCGGCGATATCCGGCAGCTATCCGTATCGTTGCCGACCACCTGGTATCTGAGCACCGGCGCTGATGGTAGCCAAGTGGTCAACACGCTTGGCGGCGGCGACCTGCATGTCAAGGCAGGTGGAGACATTCTCAGCGGCAGCTACTTTGTCGCGCGGGGAACGGGTGATATCAATGCCGGCGGCAGCATCGGCAGCGATTTCAGCTTCAAGCTTGCGAGCTTTGCCAATGGAGTGCAATCGACGGTCGATACGCCGGTATCGACGATCTTTGGACTACAGGATGCGCAACTCGACATCTCAGCCGGCGGCGGTGTCGATATCGGCGGTGTCTATAACCCATCGTGGTTGGACATGACACTGAACTCGACACTCGATTCCGAGTTGCCGGCAGGCCACTTCGACGGGCAGAACTTGAGTTCCAGTTCGTCCCTGTCGGTCAGGTCCGCTGGAGGAGATATCGATTTCGGTACATTGAACAATGCACTGGCTCTGTTCGTGCCGACTGCCAACACCTTCCCCAATCCGGGTCCGGCCGGCTTCATTTTGCCTGCGACGGTTGAGTTGGATGCGCCAAACGGGAACCTGAATCTGACTTCTTCGGGAGAACTCTATCCCTCGGCTGATGGCAATTTGACCTTGCTCGCCGGCGATTCGATCACGTTCAATCATCCACTGATAAATACCTCGAATGCCGAAGCCGCTTGGGGCTTGATCGATGCGCCGGCGTCGTTGTTACCCTCGCCCTTGAACACCAACGCACTGACTTCACCGGACAGTGTTTTCGGCATTGTGCGCGGACAGGGATATCTCTTCGGCAGTAATGACGTGTGGCACACGATCGAGTCGTTTGTTCATCAACCGCAGCCCCTGCATGGTGACGACGACCAACCCGTGCGTATCTATGCGCTTGATGGCGATATCGTCGATGGCGTGGGTGGCGGCCTCAACGGTATATTCCTGGTGCCCAACAAGCCAGCCAGCATCCAGGCCGGTCGCGATATCGTCGATCTCGCCTTCATCGGGCAACAAACGCATGATTCCGATGTCACGCGCATTGCCGCCGGTCGCGATATCCTCGACACGTCGCCCACACTGAATAACAGTTTGAACGGGGTATTCGAGATTATTCCCGAGATCGCGTTGGGTGGCGTAGGGACCCTGCAGGTACAGGCTGGACGAGATATCGGTCCGCTCGCCAGCCAGGCGGATCTGCTGGACATTCCGCCGACCGTAACGCTACAGAAGCTGGTTCTTGACGGCGATACGATTACGGGCATCGATACGATCGGCAACGCCTTGAATCCCTATTTGCCGCGCAACGGTGCCAACGTGCAGGTGCTTTACGGCGTTGCGCCGGGCATGGACCAGTCCGCTTTTATTGCACAGTATGTCGATCCATCAGCCGGCGTCGAGGGAGTGCCCAGCCTGACGCCCGATCTGGTTTCCTTTATGGACTCCTATGTCGCCGGTCAGGTTGTCGACACGGGGCTCGCGAAAGACAAGGTGCAGGTCAGTCTTACCACGGATCAGGCCTGGAGTCAGTTTCAGATGCTGCCGTCATACGTGCAGCAGATCTTCATACAAAAGGCACTATTCAAGATTCTTGCGACGGTCGGTAGCGACTACAACGATCTGGCCAGTCCGTTCCACGGGCAATACGCTCGTGGGTATGCCGCTTTGTCCACCTTGTTCCCGGCCTCGCTTGGCTATACCGACAACGGTAGCGGACAGGGCGGTATCAACGGCGCCGCGCACACGGTCGATACCGGCGATCTCGATATCCGAAACTCCACCATTCAGACGCAACAGGGTGGTGATATCGCTATTCTCGCGCCTGGCGGGCAGGCATTGCTGGGCAGTTCGTCCGCGCCGCCGATCCTGACCAATGCACAGGGTCAGGTAGTTGCGGGACCCAACACCATGGGCCTGCTGACCCTCCGTACCGGAGATATCGATATTTTCACCGATCGTAGTGTGCTGCTGGCACAGAGCCGCATATTCACCGAGCAAGGTGGCGATATTGTCGCGTGGAGCTCCAACGGCGATATCAATGCAGGTAAGGGCGCAAAAACGACGTCGGAGATTCCACCGATAAGCTTTATCTGCGATCTGGATGCGTATTGCCTGGTCAATCCTTCCGGTGCGGTCAGCGGCGCAGGTATCGCTACATTGCAGACAATCGCTGACGCGCCAGTCGGCAATGCATTCCTTATGGCACCTCGCGGTACGGTGGATGCTGGTGACGCTGGTATTCGCGTTTCAGGCAACCTGGTAGTAGCCGCGGCGCAGGTTGCCAATGCGGACAACATCCAGGTGCAAGGCGAGAAAATCGGTGTACCCGTTGCACAGTCAGTAAACATTGGTGCATTGAGCGCGGCCAGTGCCGCGGCCGGCGCTGTCAGCCGCGTTGCCGAGGACATGGCCAACAAGCAGCGTGATGATGCGCGTAACCAACAGCCGTCGGTGATTTCAGTGCATGTGCTCGGATCTGGCCAGGACAGCAGCAGCGTTCTGGGTGTGCCGGGAAGCAATGGTTACGATGCGAGTAGTCCGGTGCAGGTGCTCGGCGCTGGGCGGCTGACCACCGCCAAGCGCAAGGTACTGACGGTGGCAGAGCAACAGCGTCTTTCCGAATAGGGTTTTGGTGGAAGTCGACCCTGCCTTTTAAGGCGGGGTCGCTTCAATCGGCCGCCATGGGCGGAGCAAGGTTTCATCAAGGAAGGTTCGGAGTATCGCGATGATAGAAAAAAGTCCGCTGCGTGCGGTCGGGGTTTCTGCATGTCTTGATTTTGTGGAGTTCCCCTTGTGAGCAGCATTAATGTCATGGCTGAAACGCTACGCCAACTATTCAGCGCCGGGCAGTACCGTGTTGCCGATTGGTTTATCGACCATTGTGGTCAGCGTCAATTGGAAGAGCTTGTCGCATCACCGGATGCGCCAATTACCCTGCGAATCGACTATGTCGTCAAAAAGCGACTGCAGCGTAGAGTGGGTGGCGAGACGGTAGCGAGCATCGTCGACGCCCTTCCTTATGTATTGAATATGTGGTGCAGGGAGGGACGGCGTAGCGCTGTGCGTCAGGTCTTATGCGAACTGGACCGATCGGAAGTACACGCGCTGGCGAAACGATCGGACCTGGATTCGGAAGTGGCATCGATGCTTTACGAGTTTAGCGAATAGTCTTCTCCTTTTTAGTGTGATGCTCATCGCATTTACGGATGGCGAATATCGCATGTTATATATTAGCTATAGGATTTTAATATGCATTTTGATTTTTCTTTAACCTTGTAATAGACGAGGCATATTCAAGGACATTATTTCTTCATTGCCGTGTCATTGCCGTGGTTTACAAATACACGGCCTCCAATTTCGGAGGTTACTATGCAATGGGGATACACCATGTCTGGACTGAAGATGGGAAATACCCGCATGAAACTGCTCGCGGGCGCTGTTATGTTCCTGGCCGGTGCAACGCTGGCTACCAGCGCGATGAGCACCCAGCTGTACGGCGGCGGTGCGACGCTGCCTGCCGGTGGTTATGTCGGTTTCAACTGGGTGAGCACCAACACCCGCCTGGTGCCTGACACCGGCGTTACCATCAACCCGACCTCCTTGTTCGGTGCTTGGGCCAGCTCCACCGGCAACACGGTGCAGTATTGCCAGACCGGTAGTGGCGGTGGCAAGCGCGTGCTCGACGGTGACAGCACCACCCTGCCGTCGCTGACCCCTGCTGGCCTGTGCGGCAGCTTCAATCCCCCGCCGGCTCAGCAGAACGCCGGTTTCCAGATTCCCTCGACCGCGATCGGCCAGCCTGATTTCGTGGCTTCCGATGCGCCGATATCGCCGAGCGAATACAGCACCTTCGTTACCAACCGCGGCGCCGCCAAGGGTGAGCCGATCCAGTTCCCGGCCATCGTGGGTTCGATCGCCGTGATCTATCACAACACTGACACGGCCGTCGGTACGAAGATCAACCTGACGACCACACAGGTCTGTCAGATCTTCGCCGGTACGCTCACCAATTGGAACCAGATCAACTCGGCCTATGCGTCGAAGGCGATCAATGTCGTTTTCCGTTCTGATGGTAGCGGCACCACGTTCAACACGATGAACCATCTCAATGCGGTTTGCGGCACGGCTGTCCCCAGCGGCCATTTCGTTGTTGACCAGTCGTTCGCGACCGCCACTGCCGGCCTGCCGATTGCTTCCTCCAGCTCCAAGACCGGCGCTAGCGGCAACCCGGCTGTCATCATTGCGGCTAACGGCATCGACGGCGCGATTGGCTATGCGGAAACGTCCAACGCCTTGAACCAGGGCCTGGCCAACACCCACTATGCGACCGTTGACAGCAAGGATCCGGTGACCGACCTGCCGGCGACGTTCAACGTAACTTCGGGCTCGGTGGTATTCGACAAGACCGTCAGTGCTGATCCGAGCACGGGCGCTGCCATCCTGAATACGCTCGTCCCCAACTCGACCGCAAACTGCCTGGCAGTCGTGACCCCGAGCAGCTTCAACAACCCCAGCACGGGCTACTCGATCATTGGCGTGTCGTACCTCCTGGCCAACCAGAAGGGCAACAGCACCAACCTGAACACGCTGCGCAGCTTCCTCGCCTTCCCGTACACGCATGCTGGTACGACGTTGCCGGGTGGTCTGTCCTTCATCGGCAACACCGGTATCTCGACGCTGAAGATCAACTCCTGCACCGCGGCCTGATCAGCTAAGTTCTATCGATGTATAAGTAAGGAAAGCGGGCCAAGTTGGCCCGCTTTCTTGTTGAAGAGGGCGGCATATGGAGTTACGAAAGTAGAGCCGCCGTTCAGAACGTATAACGCACCCGCCCATACCAATAAGCCCCATTCGTGCCGATCGGCGAAATCACGTCATACGGAAAATTACCGCCGTAGTTGATATCGCTATTGGAGCGGGTAGGGTATTGGTTGGTGATGTTGTAGCCGCCGAGGGCCAGGCTCAGTTGCTTGGTGACGTGGTATTCCGCTTCCGCATCGAGCTGCCAGCGGGCGGCGTAGCGCTGCTCGGGTTCGAAGCCGCCGCCGAAATCGAAGACGCGCACGGTCGAGCCCTGGCGTGTTACGCGGCTGAGCAGGCTCCAGCGTGCGTTGTCCCATTTCGCGGTAAACGATCCGCGCTGTTTCGGTGCGGCGTCGGTCAAGGTGTTGCGCTCTTCGTCACCGAACAGCACATTGCCCGCGCCGGTGGCCGCGAGCTGTTCGGGTGTGGCGCGAACGTGCAGGATGTCGGTGTTGTTATGGCTATAGGCCGCTGTCAGCAGCAGTTGTCCGCCGGCCCATGGTATGTGGTAGTTGCCGACCAGTTCGGCGCCGCGTGTACGCGTGTCCACCGCATTGGTGAAAAACGCCACGCTCTGCACGCCGGGTACGCCGAAGTGTTGCAGGATGTAATCTTCCAGGCCCGAGCTGTCGATGGTCTCGGATAGCGCTACCCGGTTGTCGATATGGATCTGGTAGACGTCCAGGGTGAAATCGAACTGGCTGCCGATCTGGCCGGTCAGGCCCAGGCTGATATTGCGTGACTTCTCGGGCTTCAGCGAAGTGGCGCCCAAACCGCGAGCCAGTGGGTTGTTGACCGAAAGGATGCGGCCGGTGACGAGTTTACCGTCGGCACCGTAACCGCTGGTGGTGGATTCGAAGCCGATCTGGCTTAGCGATGGCGCACGGAAGTTGTTCGATACGGCGCCACGCAACGCAAAGCCGGGTACGAATTCCCAACGACCGCTGAGCTTGCCACTCCAGTTGCCGCCGAAATCGCTGTAGTGCTCATAGCGCGTGGCCGCATCGACAAAGACATGGTCGGTGATGTCGCTGGACGCCTCCGCATAGAGCGCTTTGACCTGACGTGTCAGATGCGCCGCATCCTGCGGTTGCAGGCCACCACCTGCCTGCGCGCCCGCGGGGGCGTCGACGATGGGGCCGACGGCATACGAAGCAGGGTCGCCCGGTGTGGTCTGGAAACTTTCGTGGCGAAACTCGCCGCCCAGTGCCAGGGTAAGAAACCGGCTACCGATGCTGAAATCGCGGCTGGTGTCGAGGTTGGCGCTGGTCTGGTCGAAGCGATAGGACGCGATGTGAAACGAGGTGGGACTGTCGGCACCCAGTGAGGCATTCAGCGAATCGCGCAGGTCGTAGTCGAATGCATTGCTGCCCCAGTTCAAGCTGCCATCGTAGTTCCAGTCGCCCCACCGTCCGCGCACGCCACCCGCCACCTGCGCGTCGCGGTTGTGACCCAACGACTGGGGCAGATAGCCGTCCGGATAAATCGAAGGAACATTGGCGCTGCTGTCGGGATAGCGAAAGTAGTTATCGCCGATCGTGTGTCGTTGGGTATAGGTGCCGAAGCCGTATAACTTGGTCGTTTCGGTCAACGGCAGTTCGCTGTTGAACCAGCCGTTGTAGCTTTCGCTTTCCGGATCGCCTGCGATGTAGTTGCGACGCCCCTGCAATGCCAGATTGGCGGGCGTGGGATCGGCGATAAAGTCGGGCACGGTATCCAGGCCGGCGCGATTGGTGGCGTTGTGATGGCTCACCTCGATACCGCCGTCGAAGAAGCCGGTGTCGGCCAGTCGGGTGCCGAACTTTGCGCTCGCAAACGTACTTTGTCCGTCGGTGATATCGCGGTTCGTCGGGCTGAAGTGCGTGTGATTGGCACCGTAGTTGGCAACCACTTCGCCGCCTTCGTGCGAATCGTCAAGGATGATATTGACCACGCCGGCGATGGCATCCGAGCCGTATTGCGCACCGGCGCCATCGCGCAGTACTTCGATACGCTTGATCGCGCTGATCGGGATCGCGTTGAAATCGACCGGCGTGGTACCGCGTCCGATCTTGGTGTCGGTATTGACCAAGGCCGAGGTGTGGAAGCGCTTGCCGTTGACCAGCACCAGGACCTGGTCCGGCGAGAGGCCGCGCAGCTGTGCCGCGCGGACATGATCCGATCCACCGGAGTTGGACTGGCGCGGGAAATTGAACGATGGCAACAGCGTCGCCAGTGCCTGGCCCAACTCGCCGTTGACGGCGCCGGCGGCACGCAGATCCTGCTGTGTCAGCACATCGATCGGTACAGGCGATTCCAGCGCCGTCCGGCCACTGGCGCGCACGCCCGTGACGACGACCTGTTCGAGCGTTTTTGCTTGTTGATCGTTGGCTGCTTGCTGCGCATGCAGGGGTGCCACAGCGAGGCCCAGGCCAAGGGCGATATAAAGACGGCTATGCCGAAAGCGTAGAGTAGAAAGCAACATCGATGGTCCTTGGACAAACGGATGCCTTCGCCCGAGATGACGGGCGAGGTTGGCAAGAGGGGCGCCAGGGCGCCGCGAGCGGACAACGCCTAGCGGCGGTAACATCGCCGCATCGCGGTTAGCGAGTGCGGCATGGTGCTGGCGGGGACAAGGCGAATCACGGTGTAGCGGGTTCCCTGGAAAAGCTAAAGCGTGCGTTGGCAGTGGGCACGGGCCTGACGGGCAGGTGAGGTATTTGTTGCATTGCGGTGAAGGCTTGTCAATACTTCTTGCGATTTCAATCTATACGTCTGGATGTCCAAATGCATTTCGATAAAACCGCGCGTCATATGCTTATGACGTTTGCTTTGCTTCTTCCGTTGGCCGCTTGCGCCGTACAGTCGATGACGCCAGGCTCGACGCTACATGGGGATACCGCCCATCCGGCGCAGGCGCAGGGCTGGGTCGATACACGTCTCTACTTTGGACTTGGGTTGGCCGACGATGCGAAAAGCGGCGTTAGCGAGCAGGACTGGCGTGCCTTTCTCGATCGCGAAGTCACGTCGCGTTTTCCGGATGGCTTGAGCGTGATCGATGTTTACGGCCAATGGCAAGGCAAGCAACAAACCTCGCCCGAGCGGCTGCGCTCGAAAATGCTGGTGATCGACTATCCCGACACCGCGGAAAATCGTGCCAAGGTCGAAGCCATCCGTGCCGCCTGGAAGCAGAAGACCGGCGATCAGTCGGTGCTGCGCGTTACCCAGCCGGCCGACGTTTCGTTCTAAAGTCACTACTTCGCGCATTCGCAGGAATTACCGTGCAAACTGCTTCCCGTCGCTGGCTTGCGTCAGGCGATCTCAATGGCTTCCTCGGGCTGGTGGTCGACAACTTGTCGATCATGGCCTTCCTTTCCATGGCGCTGATCCACCTCTTCGGGTTTCCCGCGGATATCGTCTTCTTACGCATGTTCCCCGGCACGGCGCTGGGCGTACTGCTCGGCAATATCGCCTATACGATCATGGCGCGCCGGTTGGCCCGTCGTACGGGCAGGGAGGATGTCACCGCCATGCCGCTTGGCCTGGACGCGCCCACCAGTATCGGCATGGCGCTGCTGGTGCTGGGACCGGCTTTCCTCAGTTTCAAACAGGGGGGTATGGACCCGCATGCCGCAGCCGTTGCGACCTGGCAGTTGGGTATGGCGTCGTTGGTCGTGATGGGTGTGTTGAAGACGGTGCTGTCGTTCTTCGGCGCGATGGTGCAGCGGCATGTGCCGCGTGCCGGGCTGCTCGGATCGATTGCCGGCATCGCGCTGGTGCTGATGGGCTTCCTGCCGTTGGTGGAGATCCTGAAAGTACCGGTGGTCGGCTTTGCCGGGCTGGGTATCGTGCTGTATGCGCTGGTGGCGCGAGGGCGTCTGCCTTTTGGCCTCCCGGGTGTGTTGGTGGCTTTCGTTGTCGCCGCCTTGCTCTACTTCGTACTTGGCCCCTGGGGACTGCTGGGTAACGGCTATCATGTGCCGCCCGCATGGGAGTGGCGCTTCGCATTGCCGCTGCCCACGCTCGAATGGATGCACGGCCTGGCGTACACGCTGCCCTACTTGCCGCTGATCCTTCCCTTCGGCTTGTTGATGGTTGTCGGCGGCATCAATGTGACCGAAAGCGCGCGTGCCGCGGGCGATGATTACTCTACACGCGACATTCTGCTGGTCGAGGCGCTGGCGACCCTGGTCGCCGGTTTCTGTGGTGGCGTCGCGCAGACCACGCCGTACATCGGGCAGCCTTCATATAAAGCCATGGGCGCGCGTAGCGGCTATACCTTGCTGACCGGTCTGGTCATCGGCTTGGGCGGTATTTTTGGCTATGTGTCGAATATCGTCGAGCTGGTGCCCTTGTCGGTGCTCGCGCCCATTCTTGTCTTCGTCGCCATCGGCATTACCGTGCAGGCCTTCGAGGCCACGCCGATGCGCTATGCCGCGGCCGTCGTCTTCAGTTTCTTTCCGGCGATTGCGCGCATGGTGACGATCAAGCTCAGCGACCCTACTTATGTCGCACCCGATCATTTTGTCGCGTTGTTCAATGACAACACACGCGGTATCTCCGAGCTGGCGGTGATAGCCATTCTGGGCAACGGCTTCATTATCACCTCGATGATCTGGGCCAGCTTTGTCGTGGCACTCATCGATGGACGCATTGCACGTGCCGCAAGCATCGTGCTGCTTGGCGCGGTGCTGACGGTATTCGGCCTGATTCATTCCGTCGATCTTGCCGGCGGCATTTATCTCCCATGGCAGCTGAGCGCCGGTGCGCAGTCCATGGTGTGGCAGTTCGTCGGGGCCTACGTGGCGTTGGCGGCCGTGTTGTTCTTGTTGTCGCTGCAACGGGGCAAGTCATCTGGAGTGAGTCACGCTTCTTAGACGTTCATCCAATCTTTGCAGGAGTGACTTCAGTCGCGACACGCCGTGACGCAACCGGGTGTCGCGGCTGAAGCCGCTCCTACAAACTCAGTTGGGTTTTCAGCGGATGGATGATGACCGCGTCGTTTATGATCGCCATGGCGTACAGGAGAGGTGTTGCTTTCGGCTGATGCGCTAGCCAAGCGGAGGGTGATTTCTTGCGTCAAACCTTCGCCAAGCTTTCGGCGCATGCGCAATCCGGGGCGCCAATGCGCTTTCCACGTGGCCCGCGCTCTATCGCCGTAATTTTGTGCGTGAACGATAACGCGCAAGTGGCGGATAGGCCTTAAGTTAGAGTCGCCTGTTCTGGTCTTTTTCCGGCAAATGCCGGTGCTAGCATCGCCACAAGGCATCGTTATCGATGGCTAGCAGGGGAATCCAATGCGAAGCGCAGCGTGTACTGGTGTGCCGGCTATTGTCGTCGGTCGCGGACCGACGGCGCTTGGTATTTTGCGCTGCCTGCGCATGGCGGGCATCGACAGTTACGTAGCCTGCCCTAAAGGCGACCATGTGACTGCATCGCGATGGTATCGACCGACACCGGGCGTTTCATGGGATGGCGCTCTGGGTGCCGCCGGTCATGAGGCTCTCGATCGCATGCCGCTGGATAGGGCTGTACTTATCGCCGGCGCGGATGATGCGGCGCTCTGGATGAGCGAACTGCCGGCTGCATTGCTGGAATCGAAATTTGCCGTAAGCACCGCCTCGTCGGCGACACAGGCGTTATTGCAGGACAAGTCAAAGTTCGCGCGGTTTTTATCCGACACCAGCATGCCGCACCCGAGAACGTTTTATCTCGAAAGTGTGGATGACGTAACGGCCGTGCCCTTTGAAGAACTGGATCGTGTGTTTCTCAAGCCGATCAACTCGCAGCAGTTCAGCGATGTGATGGGTGCCAAAGGCGTCTGGGTGACGAGTCGTACGGAGTTGCTCACCCGCTGGCAATCCCTGCATGCGAGGGGATTCAAGCTGATGGCGCAGGAGTATGTTCCAGGCACTGCGGCGGATCACTATTTCATCGACGGTTTCCGCGACCGCCATGGTGTTCTGACCGGCTTGTTCGCGCGACGGCGTTATCGCATTTCGCCACCCGATTTCGGCAATAGTTCGTATTGCGAAAGCATCGCTTTGATCGATGTCGAGGTGCCCTTGCGACATCTCGAAGCGCTGTTGGCGGCGTTGGAGTATCGCGGGATATTCAGTGCGGAGTTCAAGCGCGACGCTCGTGACGGCGCGTTTCGTATCCTGGAGATCAATTCGCGCGCCTGGACCTATGTCGAGTTTGCCGCGCGTTGTGGTGTCAACGTCTGCGAGATGGCATGGCAGGATGCACTCGAACATGAAGTGCGGTCGGCTTCGCCCCAGTATGTCGTGGGCGCCGGTTGTGTCGATTTCTACAGGGACTTCGGAACCTTATGGGCGCAACGCCGAGCCATGCCACTCAATTGGTGGGCCGTCGTCCGTCAGTGGGCGCATGCCTACTACCACTCGTTCCGCCTGGACGATCCGAGCCCAGCATTTCGTTTTGCGGTGGGGGTGATCAAACGACATGCCAAAGATGCCCTGGTAGCCAGGAGTCGGTAGGGGGGGGCAGGGAGCCGCCGTCAAGTTTTTCGTTGTACCTTGTGTTCCGGAACAGCGGGCTGGTCGAGTCGCCTGTTCGTGCGCCACGAGGACAGCACGGTGGGACCCAAGAAAAAAAAGAGCCCTCAAGAAAACGCCAAAGCGGCCTCCGCGGAATTGCTCGTGGACGGCCTCACGTTGACCGCGCACGAGGCTGCAGTGCTCCGATTCCTTCATATGGGATACGTTGGCTTGCTCAAAAGCGACAAGGAGGCCTTGTCGGGATTGGAGGCCAAGGGCCTTGCTCAGTACCTTATGGGGGGATGGCTTTTGACGTCGCTGGGGAAGTCTTGTGCCCAGCAGCTTGGACCTGGTGCAAAGGCCGCTCCGTAAAGAATCCCTCTGATCACAGGCGATTTTACGTAGCCCCAAAACGACGAAACCGGCCGCAAAGGGCCGGTTTCTGAATCGGTGGTGGGCGGTACAAGGATCGAACTTGTGACACCTGCCGTGTGAAGCGCCCGCTGCTACACGCACGCTCCGCTTTTTCGCGGTCCTGAAACGACGAAACCGGCCATTTAGGCCGGTTTCTGAATCGGTGGTGGGCGGTACAAGGATCGAACTTGTGACACCTGCCGTGTGAAGGCAGTGCTCTACCGCTGAGCTAACCGCCCGCCGAGAACGCGCCATTATAGGGACTTCGGGACCGGCGTCAATGCCTGCCGGGGCAGGTTTCCGGGCCGAAAGCTGCCGGGAAGGGGCGTATGGCTTGATAGAATGCCCCGTTTCCCTTCCTGCATCCGGCCCGCTTATGGACTTCCTTCAGCACGAACTCAACCACATCATCGAGGCGCTGAATCGCTTCCATCTGACGCCGTGGAAGGCGGTGGGCTATGCCGGCTCGATCATGTTTACCAGCCGCTGGTTCGTCCAGCTCTATTACACCCGCAAGCTGAAGCGGGTGGTGATGCCGCTGGCGTTCTGGTGGTTGTCGGTGTGCGGCAGCGTGTTGTTGCTGGCCTATTTCATTATCGGCAAGAACGATTCGGTGGGCATTCTTTCCAACTTCTTCCCGACCTTTGTCTCGGTCTACAACCTGTGGGTGCATCTGCGCGAGGTGAAGCGGCGCAAGGCGTTGGTGGAGAGTGAGGTTTAAGAGGCGACAACCGTGCGCACGGTGGTGTTGTGAGGGGACGGTCGCGACTGAAGTCGCTCCTACAAAATTAGACAGGCACAGCTATCTTGTAGGAGCGACTTCAGTCGCGACCGCGCTCAATTACTCCGGATCGTAATCGAGGTTAGGAGCCAGCCAGCGCTCGGCCTGTTCGCGAGTCCAGCCTTTGCGCTTGGCGTAATCGTCGACTTGCTCGCGGGTCAGACGACCGACCACGAAGTACTGGCTTTCCGGGTGCGAGAAATACCAGCCCGAGACGGCCGCGGTGGGATACATCGCGAAGCCTTCGGTCAGTTCGATGCCGGCGTTGCCGGTCGCATCCAGCAGCTGGAACAAGGTCGTCTTTTCGGTGTGGTCGGGGCAGGCCGGGTAGCCGGGGGCAGGCCGGATGCCCTGGTACTTTTCTTCGATGAGCGCGTGGTTATCCAGGGCTTCCTGCGATGCATAGCCCCAGAATTCACGCCGCACGCGTTCATGGATGCGCTCGGCAAAGGCTTCGGCGAGGCGGTCGGCCAAGGCCTTGAGCAGGATGGACGAATAGTCGTCGTGAACGGCCTCGAAGCGCGCGACATGCTCCTCGATGCCGATGCCTGCGGTAACGGCAAAGCCACCCAGCCAGTCCTGCTTGCCGGCCTCTTTGGGGGCGATGAAATCGCTCAGGCAGAAGTCGGGCCGCTCCACGGGTTTGTCCACCTGTTGGCGCAGGTGATGCAGCCGGGTGGTCTTGCCGTTGTCGTGGGTGATGACGATATCGTCGTCGATGCCGTGCGCGGGCCAGAACCCGATCACGCCGCGCGCCGTCAGCCAGCGTTCGGCGATCAGCTTGTCCAGCATGGCCTGTGCATCGGCGAACAATTCGGTGGCCTGCTTGCCGACCACCTCGTCGGTAAGAATGGCCGGATAGCGGCCGGCCAGTTCCCAGGCGTTGAAGAACGGTGTCCAGTCGATGTACTGGCGTAGTTCGGCCAGATCGTAGTTGTCAAAGACAGTCAGGCCGCTTTTGTTGGGTGTCGGCGGCGTATAGCCCGCCCAGTCGCAACGCCAGCGTTGTGCGCGTGCTTTCTCCAGCGGTACGAGATGCTTGCCGGGACCGCGTTGCTTGTGGCGTTCGCGAATTTCCTCGTACTCGCTGCGGATCTTCGCCATGAAGTTGTCGACCAGATCCTTACTGACCAGCGACTGCGCCACGCCCACGGCGCGCGACGCATCCTTGACCCATACGGTCGGCGATTTGTAGTGCGGCTCGATCTTGAGCGCCGTATGCGCACGCGAGGTGGTGGCGCCGCCGATCATCAACGGTATCTGGAAATCCTGCCGCTGCATCTCGCGCGCGACCTGGCTCATTTCTTCGAGAGACGGAGTGATCAGGCCGGATAGGCCGATGATATCGGCGTTCTCGGCACGCGCGGTATCGAGGATCTTTTGCGCGGACACCATGACACCGAGGTCGATCACCTCGAAGTTATTACACTGCAGCACCACGCCGACGATGTTCTTGCCGATGTCGTGCACATCGCCCTTGACGGTTGCCATGACGATCTTGCCGTTGTTCTTGCCGGCATCGCCGGTGCGCAGTTTTTCTTCTTCGATATACGGAATCAGATGGGCGACGGCGCGCTTCATCACGCGCGCGGATTTCACCACCTGGGGCAGGAACATCTTGCCGGCGCCGAACAGGTCGCCGACGACATTCATGCCGTCCATCAGTGGCCCTTCGATCACATCCAGCGGGCGCGTGGAGTCCTTGCGCGCTTCTTCGGTGTCTTCGACGACATATTGGTCGATGCCATGCACCAGCGCGTGGCTCAGACGCTCGCGTACCGGCTTTTCACGCCAGGCGAGGTTTTCGACGACCGCTTCGCCTTTCTTCGCCCTGAAGCTTTCGGCGATTTCCAGCAGGCGTTCGGTGGCGTCGGTGCGGCGGTTGAGCACGACATCTTCGACGCGCTCGCGCAGTTCCGCCGGTACGTCGTCGTAGATCATCAGCGCACCGGCGTTGACGATGCCCATGTCCATGCCGGCGCGGATCGCGTGATACAGGAACACCGAATGGATCGCTTCGCGCACGGTATTGTTGCCGCGGAACGAGAACGAAACGTTCGAGACGCCGCCGGATACATGGGTGCTTGGAAAGCGCCGCTTGATTTCGCGGGTGGCTTCGATGAAGTCCACTGCGTAGTTGTTATGCTCTTCGATGCCGGTGGCGATAGCGAAGATATTCGGATCGAAAATGATGTCTTCGGGCGGGAAATCGAGTTCGCGGGTCAGCAGCTCATAGGCACGCGAGCAGATTTCGACCTTGCGTTCGCAGGTATCGGCCTGGCCTTGCTCGTCGAACGCCATGACCACCACGGCTGCGCCGTACTGCTGCACCTTGCGCGCATGTTCCAGGAACAGCGCCTCGCCTTCCTTCATCGAGATCGAGTTGACGATGCCCTTGCCCTGCAGGCAGCGCAGGCCGGCTTCGATCACGGTCCATTTGGACGAGTCGACCATCACCGGGACGCGCGCGATATCCGGTTCGGCGGCGATCAGGTTCAGAAAGCGCGTCATCGCCGCTTCCGAATCGATCAGGCCTTCGTCCATGTTGACGTCGATGATCTGAGCGCCGCTGGCCACCTGCTGGCGCGCCACGTCGACGGCTTCCTCGTAGCGCTCTTCCTTGATCAGTTTCTTGAACTGGGCCGAGCCGGTGACATTGGTGCGCTCGCCGACGTTGACGAACAGCAGATCGGGTGTAAGCACCAGCGGCTCGAGGCCGGACAGACGGGTGTGGCGGGTGACGCTCATGTGTAACGGGGCTCGCAGCTGGCTTTATCGTGGGACTTGATAGCGACGGGAACACAGAGCGCCCCCTCACCCAACCCTCTCCCCCGGCGGAGCCAGGGGAGAGGGCTCGTTTCTTTCGTGTGCCCGTTGATCACGCCGCTTGCTGCTCTTCCGAGGGCAACACGCGAGGGGCGTGATTGCGAACGGCTTCTGCAATGGCGCGTATATGCGCAGGCGTCGTGCCGCAGCAGCCGCCGACCATGTTGAGCAGGCCGTCGCGGGCAAAGCCGCCGATCACCGAGGCCATCTGCTCGGGCGTTTCGTCGTATTCGCCAAAGGCGTTCGGCAAGCCGGCATTCGGATGTGTGCTGATAAAGCAACTGGCGCTGTTGGCCAAGGTCTGCACATGCGGGCGAAGATCGGCGGCGCCCAGCGCGCAGTTGAGGCCGACCGACAACGGGCGTGCATGACTCACCGAGTAATAGAAAGCCTCCGCCGTTTGGCCCGACAGGGTGCGGCCGGAGCGGTCGGTGATGGTGCCGGAGATCATGATCGGCAGCCGGTAGCCGCGCTCGCGGAACACTTCGCTGATCGCAAACAGTGCGGCCTTGGCATTGAGCGTATCGAAGATGGTCTCGACCATGATCAGGTCGGCCCCACCATCGATCAGGCCGCTGGTCGATTCCATGTAGTTGCTGACCAGCTCTTCGAAAGTCACGTTACGGAAGCCCGGATCGTTGACGTCCGGCGACAGCGATGCGGTACGGCTGGTGGGGCCAAGCACACCGATGACGAAGCGAGGACGCTCTGCTGTCTCGATGGCATCGCACGCTGCGCGGGCCAGCGCGGCACCTTCGCGATTCAGCTCGTAAGCCAGGTGTTCCAGATGGTAATCGGCCTGGCTGATACGCGTGGAGTTGAAGGTATTGGTCTCGACCAGATCGGCGCCGGCTTGCAGATAAGCCTCGTGTACGCCGCGAATGATCTCCGGCTTGGTCAGCGTCAGCAGGTCGTTATTGCCCTTGAGGTCGCAGCTGCCGGGATGGTCATGCTGGTGATGGCTGTCATGACCTTCGACGAAGCGATCGCCGCGAAAGCTCGACTCGTCCAACTGATGGCCTTGCAGCATGGTGCCCATGCCGCCGTCGATAATCAGGATACGTTCGCGCAGCGCCGCTTCGAGTTTGGCGACACGCTCGGGGTTATGCCAGGGTAATTGACTCATACTTCATTTCCTCGCCGGTTTACGGGCCAGCAGGCTGATGACTTCAAAATGCGGTGCCTTGCGCTCGCGGCTAAGACGGATACAGCTGATCACATCCAGTCTGGCGCTCTTGGCAAAACCTTCCAGTTCGTCGCTCGAAAAACCCAGGTTGCGGTGATCGAACGGTTCGACCACCGCGCGGTGATCGTGCTTGCCCAGCGTCACCGCAAGCAGCCGACCGCCGGGGCGCAGCACGCGCGAGGCTTCAGCCACGGCTTGCGCGGGTTGTTCGGTGTAAGTGAGGGCATGCAGCATTAAAACCAGATCGAAACTGGCGTCCTTCAGCTGCAGTTGCTGCATGTCGCCTTGTTCCACCCGCACGTGCTCGAAAGCCTTGAGGCGCATCCTGGCGGCCTCGACCACGCGGTCGCTGCTGTCGATGCAGACGATGGAGCGCGCATGCGGCGCCAGCAGTTCGGCCGTCAGGCCATCGCCCGATGCGATGTCGAGCACGTCCCCGGTTTCGAGCAATTGCATCAGCGCACGGGCGACGGTCTCCCAGGTGCGGCCGGGTGAATAGTGCCGTTCCATGTCGCCGGCCACGGTGTCGGCCCAGCCTTGTTCACGCGCGCGATTGGCCAGCACGGCAGGCAGACGCGCCGCGTCCTCGCGCAGCAGGGCATCGTCGATGCTTTCGCGCAGGGACTTGAGCAGCTCGTGCTGCTTTTCGTCGCCTTCGCTGTTGGCACGGTAGTACGCCGAGACACCCGCACGGCGGTCGCGGACCAGGTTGGCTTCTTTCAACTTGGCCAGGTGCGTGGATACGCGCGGTTGGGCGAGATGGAGTACAGCGGCAAGCTCGGCCACGGTCAGCTCTTCGCGTTCAAGCAGCGCAAGCAGGCGCACCCGGGTCGGGTCCGCGAGCAGTCGCAGCACGCTGGACGCAGTCGCCAGATCCATCAGGCATCCTTGTATCGCGATAAAGAGATGTTAAGGCTAGGCCGATGGTGCCCAGGCGTCAAGAGCCAGGAGTGAGTGGAGAGGAGTGAGGAGTGAGAGAGATCACATGCTTTCTCTCACTCCTCACTCCTCTTCACTCACTCCTTCCCCGCCAATTGCTGCAACCGCACAAGGCCTGAGGGCCGCTCCACGCTAAAATAGAGGGCTTCCCTAGATTCCTCGGAGCTTCCCCATGGATTTCAGCTTTACTGAAGACCAATTGTCGATTCAGTCCATCGCCCGCGATTTCGCGCAAAAGCGCATCGCACCCGTGGCGGCGGAGCTGGACGCCAAGGGCGAGTTTCCGCTCGACAATATCCGTGAGATGGGCCAATTGGGCTTGATGGGCATCGAGGTGCCGGAGGAGTACGGCGGCGCGGGCATGGATCCGATTGCCTATGTGCTGGCGATGATCGAGATTGCCGCGGCCGATGCGGCCACCTCGACGGTGATGTCGGTCAACAATTCGCTGTTCTGCAACGGCATCCTCAAGCACGGCAACGAGGAGCAGAAGCAGAAATACGTACGCGCGATCGCTTCGGGCGAGGCTATCGGTGCCTACGCGCTGACCGAGCCGCAGTCCGGTTCCGATGCGTCGGCCATGCACACCCGCGCCACCAAAAACGCCAAGGGCGACTGGGTGATCAACGGCAAGAAGAGCTGGATCACTTCCGGCCCCGTCGCACGCTATATCGTGCTGTTCGCCATCACCACGCCGGGTATCGGCGCCAAGGGCGTGTCGGCCTTTATCGTCGATACGCAGTTGCCGGGTTTCCATGCAGGCAAGACCGAGCCGAAGCTGGGCATCCGCGCCTCGGCGACCTGCGAAATCGAATTCTCCGATTACGTCCTGCCGAAGGAAAACCTGCTGGGCGAAGAGGGCAAGGGCTTCTCCATTGCCATGGGCGTGCTCGACGCCGGCCGTATCGGCATCGCTTCGCAGTCCGTCGGTATCGCACGCGCGGCCTATGAGGCCACGCTGCAGTGGTCGCGCGACCGCAAGGCATTCGGCCAACCGATCGGCACCTTCCAGATGACCCAGGCCAAGATCGCCGACATGAAGTGCAAGCTCGATGCGGCAACCTTGCTGACCCTGCGCGCGGCATGGGCCAAGGGTCAGGCGGAAAAGAACGGCGGCCGTTTCGGTACCGAGGCCTCGGTGGCCAAGCTGGTCGCGTCCGAAGCGGCGATGTGGATCGCGCATCAGGCCGTGCAGATTCACGGCGGCATGGGCTATTCGAAGGAGATGCCGCTCGAGCGTTATTTCCGCGATGCCAAGATCACCGAGATTTACGAAGGCACCAGCGAAATCCAGCGCATGGTGATCGCCCGCGCCGAAACTGGCCTGCGCTAGGGCCTGTTAACGCTCTGCGTAGCCCGCATTGCTGCCGAGTGGCCCCGCCAGCCTGCAGCGCACGGTTTGACCTGGTATGAGCCGTGCACCACCGCCTGATGACCACTCGACAGCAACCCGAAGGGCCGGGTCAGTCTGCGTGAGTTGAGGCTCGCGACTGGAGCTAAGGAAGGTGCTCTGTGGAGAGTGCTTTTTGCGACAGGTGATGAGGCAAGCATGGCCATTGACCTTGCTTGCGCTCACCGTTTGGCGAAGCGGGCGGCTATCCGGATGTTTGCTCTGCGTATTTCTGCATGTCTTGCCAGAGGCGTTCGATGTGGGGCCACTCCGTCATCAGCGCGCCGATCGACACGCGCACCAGCCATGCACCGTCTACCAGAGCTGCCGTCAGGTAGGCCTTCCCTGAAGCATTGAGTGCCGCAACCCAGGCTCGTGTATGCGCGTCCAAAGCCTTGCCCCGGAGACCATGGGGCTCGTGACGGACACAAACCGTTTGTAGAGGGACGTCACCCACCACGCGCCAATCGGGGGTTGTACGTACTATCTGCGCAAAGCGGTGCGCGTGGTCGATGTCACGTCGAAGGCGCCTGGCGAGGCCATCCACACCCTGCGTGCGAATCAGAAACCAGAGTTTCAGGGCCCGGAAGCGCCGCCCGAGCGGTACGCCCCAATCCCGGAACTGCGTTACCGCGCCATCGGTCGACGTGCGCAAGTAACTTGGATTGGTGCCCATGACCCGAACCAGATGGTCGGTGTCCCTGACATACATCGCTGAGCAGTCGGTCGCCGCACCGAGCCATTTGTGGGGGTTGAAGACGATGGAGTCGGTGCGTTCGATGCCCTCCCATGCAGGTCTGCATTCTGGAAGGATCATGGCGGCTCCGGCCATGGCCGCGTCGACGTGCAGCCACATGCCCCATGCCTCGGCGATATCGGCAAGCTCGCAGAAGTTGTCCATGGCCGTGGTTGCCGTCGCGCCTGCCGTTGCAACGAGTACCGCGGGACTCGCGCCGCTCGCGATATCGTCTTCGATCATGGTGCGCAGGATGTCCGTATCGAGTGCTCCGTTGGCTCGGGTCGGTACGATGCGGATCTGGTCGCGACGGAAGCCTGCAACAGCAGCGGCCTTTGTTACCGAACTATGGGCAAGCGTGGACGTGTAGAACATGGCAGGCTTCGACGCCTGTCCAGGCTCGGCCGCAAGGTTCCGGCCGGCATGCCGTTCACGTGCGCAGACGATGGCCACCAGCGTTCCCGAAGATGCGGAGTCCTGTATCACGCCACGCCAGGCCGGGCTCAATCCCAGCATCTGGCGTAACCAGTCCATGCATGTTTCTTCCAGCTCGGTAAGCGCGGGGCCGGATTCCCAGGAAATCCCGATGACTCCCAGGCCGGTGCTCAGGAGATCGCCCAGTACGGACGACAGCTCCACGTTGGACGGGAAAAAACCGAAGAAGGACGGGTGTTGCCAGTGCAACAGGCCTGGCACGATGGTCGACTCGAAATCCGCCAGGATGTCTTCTATGGGTTCCTGCCGCGACGGTGGCGATGAGGGCAGAGAAGCGCGAATCGTACCTGGGGTAGTTGCCTGTAGCACGGGGCGCTCTTCCAGGGTCTCGCGGTAGGTCGCAATCCAGTCGATGATCGCGTACCCGTGCTTGCGGAAATCATCGGGTGTCAAGACTGATGCTTCGTTATCGGCATCGCGGATTTCGTCCACGTAGAGACAGGCGCTCTCGTTGAAGGGTGAGAGCGACTCTGAGTTATCGCCGATAGGTTTCGTATTCAATGGATGAACCTCCGTGTAGATGGACTCGGTAGAAGGTGTCATCCATTTTCTGTTGTTGCAGCGTCTGGCTCTGTCAGTCGATTAGACAGGAGCGTGCGGCGCTGTGTCTTACATACGTCGGGAGTTGGCGTGGCGGCGATGTCAGCGAAACGCTACAAACAGCCACACGCTGCCCAACGACAGCTCAAATGAGAGAATCTCGTACGCCTTAGTGCAATTGCACGCTCACGATCTGCTCCTGCGTGCGATAGATATCGGGGAAATAACGCTGCAGGTTCACTACCTTCGGCGCATCGTTGACCACGATATAGCGGTCGTCCGGATGCAGGCGCGCATAATCCTGGTGATAGGCCTCGGCCGGGTAGAAGGCCTTCAGCGGCACCACCTGGGTCACGATAGGATCGTCGAAGGCCTTGTCCGTGCCCAGTTGCGCGATATAGGCCTTGGCTACGCGCTCCTGTTCGGGCGTATTGAAGAAAATCGCCGAGCGATACTGCGTGCCCACGTCCGGACCCTGGCGATTGAGCAGCGTGGGATCCGTGGCGACGGAGAAGAACACTCGCAGCAGTTGACCGTAACTCACCTGGGCCGGGTCGTAGATGATCTTCACCGATTCGGCATGGCCGGTATCGCCATCGCTCACCTGATCGTAGGTTGCGGTGGCGGCGCTGCCGCCGGAGTAGCCGGCCCACACGCGCTTGACGCCTTTGACATGTTCGAACACCGCCTCCACGCCCCAGAAGCAGCCGCCTGACAGCACGGCAACTTCTTCGCTATGCGTCTTGGCCAGGGGAGTATCGGACTTGGGGGCTGGCAAAGCACCCGATTCATGGCTGATGGCGGGCGTGCTGCAGGCTGCGACGCCAGCGGCAATCAGCAGCGCGGCCAAAGGTTTGAGCGTGAACGACATAAACGCACTCCGGCTGGGGACGGTGGGCAGGGCTATCCCTGTACCGCCTATTCGTCGAGCACGCCGGGAAGGTTACGCCGCTCCCACCACGTAGATCGTGATGTCGCCGACTTGCACGGTCTGGCCTGCGTGGATCTTGCAGGTCTTGCGCAGCTCCTGCTCGCCATCCACGCTCACCGCTCCGCTGGCGACGATGGCCTTGCCGGCACCGCCGCTGTCGCACAGACCGCTGAGCTTGAGCAGCTGATTGAGTTCCACGTAATCCCGGTCCAGCTCGAAATCCAGTTCCATCAGGCGTCGGCCTCGTCAAAAGCGCTTTCGGGCAATGCGACAAACGCAAAGAAAGGAATCTGATTGTCGAACCAGTGTTCCGCGGCCTCGTCGAGCACGTCGAGCAAGGTGTCGAAATCTTCTTCGCTGGCGTCGCGCAGGGTTTCGCCGTGCACGATCAGCAGCAGATAACCGGAGGCCTTCAGCCAGGACAGGTCGCGCAGGCTGTCAGCAAGCGCATCCCAGTTGTCGCCGAAACTCTCGGGGAAATGCAACGCATCGTTGAGGTGCCGCATCAGCGAGGCTTTGTCGGTGCAGCCGTGCAAGTCGATATGCAAGCTGCGCAGCGGATAGTTACCCGCTGCTTTATCCAGCGCCGCGATGTCGTCCTGGGTAACGAAAAACACGCCGCCTCGTGCAGGATCATTCAGGTCGATGTCGAACGAAGCGCTCATGCGTGCACCTGGAAGCAGCGGAAGCTGCGGTAATGGTCGTCGGTGTAATAATAAATCGTCGGCGGCGTGCCACCGGTGATGATGCGTCGCGCGCCGCGATCCGGGCTACCTGGCGTTTCCACGGTGTACTCGTGGTAGTAGCCGTTCGCCTGCTGCGGCAATAGATTTTCGCGATTGCCGAAGACCACGCCGTCCTGACGATGCGGGAACGGACCGTTGCTCCCGATCAGCCGGATCGTTTGATAAGCCTCCTGCGGAAGGAACATGGGCAGGATGGGGCAGGCACTCGTTTCGGTGCTGGCGGTTCGTGGCTGTGGTTGCGCGGTATCGAGCTGACTGGGGTGCCGGTTGGGCTGGAAATAAAGCCAGCCAACGACCAGTACGAGGATGATCAATGGAAGAATGCGGTTGACGCGCATGGATAATCCTTATCGAGATGACTTATGCGGCTGCGTCGATGCGTTTTTGCAACGCCATCGCTGCCGCGGGGTTTCGATGTTTTGCCGCGCTGATGAAAAACACGAACACATCGCGCGGCGCGGTTTTCGGTGTGGTCTCGGCCATATGCGGAAGATCGGGATTGTCTTCGCCGCGTGCCCATTGTTCGGCACGTGATGCCCATGCATCGAGATCCTTGTCGGTATAGCCGGTAGCGATCTTGTCCTCGCTGCGCATCAGCCGTGCATAGGTGAAATCCCCGGTGATATCGGCCAGCGAAGGATAGTCGGGTGAATCGGTGAACACGGTCGGGATGCGGTGCTTGCGCGCCAATGCGACATAGTCTTTGCTGAGAAAGCTGGGGTGGCGCACTTCAAGCACGTGCCGCAACGGCTCGCCTTCGAGCTTGGCCGGGAGCAACGCCAGGAACGCGCCCAGGTCGTCGGCATCGAAAGGACGTGAGGGCGGCAACTGCCACAGGATCGGCCCCAGGCGATCGCCCATTTCCGACAAGCCGCCTTCGACAAAGCCGCGAATGCCTTTCTCCGTATCGGCCAGTCGCTTGCCCTCGGTGACATAACGTGGGGCCTTGAGCGAAAACACGAAACCTTCGGGTGTCTCCGACGCCCAGCGTGCGTAGGTGGCGGGCTTCTGCGCGCCATAGAACGTGCCGTTGATTTCGATCGCAAGCAGGTGGCGGCTGGCGTACTCGAGCTCGCGCTTCTGCGTCAGACCGTCCGGATAGAAATTCTTGCGCCAGGGAGCATACGTCCAGCCACCGATGCCGGCGCGTATCGGGTGGGTGGCGGCTGCGGCGGCGAACAGATCGTCTTTGGGGGCACGGGTAGGCATCGGACGGGTCGTGACAAGCGGCGCACCATGATGCCACGCCCGGCCCGGCGTGACTTCAAGCACGCGCGGCGGTCGCGCGCGCAGCGCAGCTTATGGCGGGCTTGCCGTCCCCCGCCCACACATTGAGGATCGATCATGCAGCGCATCAGGGGTGTGTTGTTGGCCGTTTTGGCATGCGGCAGCGCAGCGGTAGCCGCGCAGACCGCTACGCCGGAAGTGTTCGCGCCGGGCGTCATCTCCGGACCGGCAGGTGAGGATTCGGCTGCGTTTTCGCCCGACGGCAATACCCTGGTTTTCGATCGCAGCACGGGCCAGAACCAGATGATCCTGGTAACGCATCGGGTGCACGGCCAATGGCAGACACCGCAGATCGCGCCGTTTTCGGGGCGCTGGCTCGACCACGATCCGGCGATGTCGCCAGACGGCAGTTTCGTGGTCTTCAGCTCTAATCGACCCGATACGTCCGACGGCAAGGCGCTGGATGCGCAGCTGCCCAATGGCAAGGTGTCGCCGGGTTGGGGTGGACGCTTATGGAAAGTCGAACGGCATGGCGAACGCTGGGGTGAGCCGGTGTTGTTACCGGCGACGGTCAATCAGGGCACGCGCACCTATTCGCCGAGCATTGCCGCTGACGGTAGCCTGTATTTCCAACGTCCGATCCCAGGCGGCGGGCAGGGGGCTTTCAAGCTGTATCGTTCCGCCTATCGGGACGGAACGTATCAAGAGGCCGAGCCTTTGAAACTCGGCAATAGCGACTCGCATGAACTCGACCCGGCCGTTGCGCCAGATCAATCCTTTATCGTGTTCGACGCCAACTATGCTGGCAAGGACGATCCGGATCGGCTGTATATAGCCTTCCGCGACGGCGATGGCTGGAGCACGCCGGTCGACCTGGGCGATGAGATCAATCGTGGTTCGCCATGGGGTTCGCATCTGGGCGCCGACCATCGCACGCTGTATTTCAGCAGCCCGCGCACGACGCGCGTGGTTTATCCGCGTGCGGCGGGACAGGCCTCGCAGGACCTTTCGCGGATGCAGACCTGGGACAACGGCAACGACAACCTGTGGTCGGTGTCGCTCGCGCCCTGGCTGGATGCTCGCGCCCCCAGGGGCTGACTTCCGGCGCTGGTGTCGGGGCGCATTTAGCGAGATAGTTCCGGCTTTGCCCAAGGCTGGAGCCTGCGATGTCCTATCGACCCTTGTCCCCGCGCCTGCTTGGCTGTTGCGCCTTGTTCGTGTTCGCCACGAACGTTTTCGCGCAGACGCCAGCCAGCCAACCCGTGCCGCCTGCGGCGACTGCCGATGCAGCGTTGCCGGCACAGCTGCAGGATTTCGGTGCCTACGTGGACAGCGCGCGCAAGACCTTCGAGGTGCCGGGCATTGCCGTGGCGATCGTCAAGGACGGCAAGGTGGTGATGGAGCAGGGCTTCGGTGTGCGCGAAGTCGGCAAGCCGGAACAGGTCGACGCGCATACGCTGTTTGCGATCGCATCGAACACCAAGGCGTTCACCGCCGCTTCGCTGCAGATGCTGGCCGAGCAGGGCAAGCTGAAGATGGACGATCGGGTCACCGATCATCTGCCCTGGTTCCAGATGTCCGATCCCTATGTCACGCACGAGATGCGTATCCGCGATCTGCTTGCGCATCGCAGCGGCCTGGGGTTGGGCGCGGGCGACCTGCTGTACTGGCCGCCGACGTCGTACACGACCAAGGAAGTGGTCGAGCGTCTGCGCAACGTACCGCTGGCGACGAGCTTCCGCAGCGCGTATGCGTACGACAATATTCTGTTCGCGGTGGCGACGCTGGTGATCGAAAACGTCTCCGGCCAGAGTTACGCGGATTTCCTGCGTAACAACATCTTCAAGCCGGTCGGTATGGACGAGACGCTGGTCGATATGACCTATCTCAAGCCGGGCATGGACGTGGCCATGGGCCACGCCAAGTTCGACTTCAAGGATCTCAAGCCAGTGCCGCCGATGGCCTGGTCGAACAATCCCGGTGCGGGCGGCATCTACTCCAGCGTGCATGACCTGGCCAAGTGGATGAACGTGCAACTGGCCGGTGGCGTGCTGCCATCGGGCGACGGCAAGGAGCAGCGCCTGTTCAAGCAGAGCAGCCAGGACCAGATGTGGTCGATGCTTACGCCGATGAAGGTCAACAAGCCGCCGGTGCCGGAACTGGAAAGCCTCAAGCCGAATTTCGCTGGTTACGGCGAAGGCTGGTTCCTGTCCGACTACCACGGTCAGCGGCTGGTATGGCACACCGGTGGCTGGCCGGGCATGGTCTCGCGCGTGACTCTGGTGCCCGAGTTGCATCTCGGTGTCGTGGTGCTTACCAACCAGGAGTCGGGTGCGGCGTTCAATGCGGTGACCTATCGCGCGCTCGATGCCTACATGAGCGGCAGCAAGACCGATTGGGTCGCTGCTTACGACAAGGCGGTCAAGAAGGCCGAGGGCAACGCGGACGACAGCTGGAAGAAGCACGAGAAAGAGCGCGACAAGAACGGCAAGCCGTCGCTGGCGCTGGCCAAGTATGCCGGCACCTATCGCGACCGCTGGTATGGCGATGTCATCGTCAGCAACGAGGGTGGCAAGCTACGCATGCGTTTCTCCAAGACCGCGCAACTGGTCGGCACGATGACGCCGTGGCAGCACGACAGCTTTATCGTCCGCTGGGACGATCGTGCGCTCAATGCCGATGCCTTCGTGACGTATTCGCTCGATGCCGACGGCTCGATTCGCGACGTGCGGATGGAACCGATTTCGCCATTGACTGACTTCAGCTTCGACTTCCAGGATCTTCGCCTGGAGCCGGTGAAGCCGGAAGCGCCCTGAGTGCCGCGACGGCCATTCGCATGAACTTGCGAAATGGCCGTCTGGCGGTTGAATGACTTCTTGCGTCGCCGTGTCGGCTCGCGTGTTTTACAGGCATAGTCGCCGCCGCAAGCGTGCATCAGACACGCTTGAGTGTGACCTCACTTCGAACGCGGCAGGCCGCGTCGACAGTGTTGGCACGACAGACGAATGCGTTTGGAGGGAGTCGACATGAAATCGTTTGGATGGATGGCCACATTGCTCGTATGCGCTTTGGCCGGCGCGCCTGCATTTGCCCAACAATCCGCGGCGCCTGCCGGTTCCACCGGCCAGTGCAACGACGGCACGTACACCGATCACAACGGCAAGCGTGGTGCCTGCGCCGGCCACAAGGGCGTCAAGGAGTGGTACACCGCAGCGGCCGCCGCTACTCCCGCCGCCGCCGCGGCTCCCGCGCCGACAGCGGCACCCGCGCCAACGCCTGCGCCGGCACCTGCTCCCGCCCCGGCTCCGGCTCCGGCACCCAAGGCGGCTGCGACGCCGCACGCGCCGGCAGCCCCGGCCGGTGCCGCCGCACCGGGCGGTGGTCCGGGCATGGTCTGGGTCAACGACAGCAGCAAGGTTTATCACTGCCCCGCTGACAAATGGTATGGCCGTACCAAGAAGGGCGAGTACATGAGCGAGTCGGACGCGAAGGCCAAGGGCTTTCATGCCGATCATGGGAAGGCGTGTAGTTGATTGAGTGGGGCTAAGAGCCCCCTCACCCCAACCCTCTCCCCCGGCAAAGCCAGGGGAGAGGGGCGAATGAGGTAAGTCTTCAACGCTGCGTGCTCTTGCTCCCTCTCCCCCGGCTATGCCGGGGGAGAGGGCTGGGGTGAGGGGGCGCAAGAGGCGATGCGAAGCGAGCCTTCAGCTGGCCTGCCACGGATCGTAACTACCAAACCACCACAGATGGCCTTCCGGATCGCTGCACGCGTAACCGGCGCCGCCGTATTCCTGTTCCGCGTATTCATCGATGATGACCGCGCCGACCGACTTGGCCTGTTCGTAGTGCGCCTTGACGTCCTTGACGATCACACAGGCGCATTGCGTTTCGCGTCCGGCCACCTGATCGGGCTGTACGAAGTGACGGCCGAAAAGATTGTCGCGGACTTCGCTGAGCATGAGCATGCCGCTGCCGTAAATGAGCTGCGCATGCACGATGACGCCGTCTTCTTCATACACAGCGTTTTTCTCGAAACCAAACGCCTTGCATAGCCATTCGATCATCGCGCGTGCATCGCGGTAGCGCAGTGCAGGAATGATGGTGCTGCCTTGGGTGGTCATGAGCACGCTCCGGTCTGAAGAATCAGCTTGTCTTGTTGTCGTCCCCTGGCGCGTCGTCGGTGCCGACGACCGTCGACGCTTCGGATTTGGCGACGGTCTGTCGCACGGTGTGGATCACCATGTCCTGCGGACTGCTCAACGCAATCGCCGCTTCACGCAGCTTGTTCAGCAGCTCGAACAGAATATCGCTCTTGACGCCGCTTGCATCGCGCGGGCTTTTTACGTAACCGGTGCACACGAAGGTCATCGTGCCGCCGTCGAGATTGTCCAGCGTGACGCTGGGCGAGGGCGTTTCGAGCGTGGCCGGATGGTGGCGAAATACTTCCAGAATAAGTGTTCGCGCTTTGCTGGCATCAGTGCTGAGCGGTAGCGACAGCTGCAGCTGCACGCGGCCCTGCGCATGCCCCAGCGTCACGTTGCGCACGTTCTGACTGATGAACTGCGAGTTGGGCACGATCATCGTCGAGCGGTCGCTCATCTGGATTTCCGTGGCGCGCACGTTGATGCGCCGGACATCGCCTTCGACACCGCCGCCAAGACTGACCCAATCGCCCACTTTCACCGGTCGCTCGGCCAACAGGATCAGGCCGGAAATAAAGTTCTGCACGATGGCCTGCAAGCCAAAGCCGATACCTACCGACAACGCGCTGGCGACCCAGGCGATGCTTTGCAGGTTGAACTTGAGTGCAGCCAGGGCCAGCAGGAAAACCAGGATGCCGCCGACATAACCCAGCAGGGTCACGATCGAATTCTGCATGCCCAGTTCGAGCGACGTCTTGGGCAGCAGCTGGTTGCTCAGCCATTGCTTGATGCCGCGTACCACCAGCATGCCGAAGAACACCACCAGCGCCGCGTTGAAGATGTCTCCGGGAACGATCTGCAGCGAACCGATATTGTTCGCGCCGCTGAACAGCTGCAGCACCCGTCCGCCTAGTTCGGAGGGACCGGCGCCATAGCGCGAGAACACCAGCGAAATCGCCAGCAGCAAGAGCACGGCACGGCATATGCCCGAAAGAATCGTCGCCGTTTGTTCCAGCCGCTCGGCCGAGAGGCCGAAGGCTTCCTGCATGCGCTGGCCGGTGCGTTCGGTGGGCGAAAACAGCGTTTCGAATACATCGTGGAGCAGGTGCGAAAACAGATACAGCGACAGGACGATGACGCTGGTCCAGACGATCTGTCGCGCCACGACCCACGACAGTGCGAAGTAGCCGCTGAGCACTGCCAGCCAGCACACCAGGACGCCCGCAAAGGCGGCAAAGACCAGCAGGCCAACCCATAGGGGGCGTCTGGCCGGAGTCTCGCCGGCAGCCAGCATGACGCGGCGGGCATGGCCCATACGCAACAGCACCGCACCTATCAGCGAAGCGATGATCAGTGACAGCGTGCCGTTGGTGATAACCACTGCGGCCAGGCCGGCGCCGATGTCTTTGTTGATCTGGTCGACCGTGCCCATGACAAAAACGGCCGCAGCCAGCAGCCACGGGAACGGACGCAAATGTTCGGCGGTGTCGTCCGACACCTGCGGCATGCGCCACGATGGACGCTTCACGCTAAGCAATGCGCGCCCCAGGCCCGCGACGTATGCGCAGAAGCAGACCAATCGCACCAGGGCATGCAGGAGATTCTGTAGATCCTCGCTCAGCAGATGGTTCCAGTTGAGCGAGAGATAGGCCAGATAGGCAGCAAAACCGACACAGGCCAGCGTGATCAGGGTAATGATCGTAGCCAGCGTGCTGCGGCGGAGATGACCTTGCGGGAGGTGCTTGGCACCGAGGCGAATGAACAGCTTTTCGATCAGGCGGCGGGCAGCCAGCAAGACGATCGCTGCCAGCAGGCACAGTACGAAAGGCAAGCGGTTGGGCGATTGCCATGCCTGGCGTATGGCCGCGCCGAGGTCCCTGCCGAGTTGGCCGAGTTCGGCCATGTCGCTGGGGAGGTCGTGGGCCAGGCTCGACCAGAAACTGCCGGTGAGCGGTGACGCGGTGCGTTGCGACAGCTGTGCCTCGAAAGCATCGCGCTGCAACGCCGAGATCATGTTGAGCACCTGCACGCTGTCCAGGCTGGCCGTATTGGCCTGCTTGATCTGGCCATCGACATCGGCTTTGGAGGTGCTCAGATCCTTGCGCTGGCTGGCGATCTCAGGAGCTTCGGGCGGTGCGCCCTTGGACGGTGGTGTACCGAGCACGGTGAGCTTGGCCTGCAGACTGTCGCTTTGCGGGGTCAGCGTGCCGATCAGGTCGGTCGACTGCTTCTGGATCGTCTGTACTTTGTTGCGCAGCGCGATCAGCGTCGCGTCGTCAGGCCGTTCCTTCGCCGTTAGCTGCTGCTGGATATCGGCCAGCTGATCGTTCAATTGATCGGCCGTCGGCGGCGCGGGCGTACTCGCGGACGCGGCGGGAGCATCCTCAGCCAGGGCCATGGGGGCGCCCAGGATGAGCGTGAAGACAAGCAGGAATCGAAGTAGCAGGCGCATTTCGGGGATGATCCCGGCCTCGGTGGGTGGGGTCAATCGTCACGGACGATTTATGCCGGTCCTGTACGATGCTGCGTTCAGTCTACGGCCCCTGCACGGAAGAATATGTCTTCGATTCCATGGCCCGAGTGGGATGGCGATATCGCCAAGGCACGTGCCCTGCAAACCCAATTAGCGACCCAGGTGGTGATCGAGGACGACTTTGGGCCGCTGAAACACATTGCCGGTGTCGATGTCGGTTTCGAAGCCGGCGGTGCCATCACGCGTGCCGCGGCGGTACTGCTGGACGCGGCCAGCCTCAAGCCGGTGGCCGATGTCGTGGCGCGCCTGCCCACGCGGATGCCGTATATCCCCGGGCTGTTGTCGTTTCGTGAGTTGCCTGCGGTGCTCGAGGCACTGGCAGGCCTGCCGCAAACGCCGGACATGGTCTTTGTCGACGGGCAGGGCATTGCCCACCCTCGCGGCCTGGGCATTGCGGCGCACCTTGGCGTCACCCTCCGATTGCCGACGATCGGGGTGGCCAAGAGCATCCTGGTGGGGCGTCATGAAGCGTTGGGCGAGCAGCGTGGGGCGCGTACCGACCTGATCTATCGCGGCAAGGTGATCGGCACGGTGCTGCGCAGCAAGCAGAAGGTGAAGCCGTTGATTGTTTCGCCTGGATACCGTGTGAGTATCGTCACCGCCGCGGATCTGGTCCTGAAATGTTGCACAACGTACCGGCTACCCGAACCGACGCGCTGGGCGGACAAGCTGGCGTCGCGACGTTAGAAAACCTTGTAGGAGCGACTTCCGGGAACCCCGAAAAACCTCAGTTTTTCCTATCGTCATCCCGGCGCAGGCCGGGACCCAGTGGCATCAGTTTTCAGTTTTCGCGATAGAGCTGTCTTTTGCGGGTTCTCGCGACAACCTATCGCAAGGCCACTGGGTTCCGGCCTGCGCCGGAATGACGAGTTGGAGGGGTTATTCGAGGCTCCCAGAAGTCGCTCCTACAGGTTCCCTTTACACTACGCCTTCCCCGACACCAGGCCTCCCCCATGATTTTCCGCTGGTTCGAATCCCTCATCGACGCCTTCAAGGAACCCGTCGACGCCATGCCGCCACAAGTCGGTGTGGCGTTTCTACGCGTTCTATCTGCGCCAGGTGTGGCCGATCTTCGCGGCCACGATCGTGGTGGGTTTTGGCGTGGCGCTGGTCGAAGTGTCGCTGTTCGGCTTTATCGGCAACATCGTCGACATGGCCAAGGGCGTGCCGAGCAAGGATTTCTTCCGCCTGCATGGCAACCAGCTGCTGTGGATGGGTTTTGTGGCCCTGGTGGCCCGGCCCGTATTGATCGGTCTGCATGACCTGCTGGTCAACCAGACCATCCTGCCGAACCTCACCGCCCGCATCCGCTGGCAGAACCATCGCTATGTGATGCGGCAGAGCCTGGGCTTTTTCCAGAACGACTATGCCGGACGCATCGCCAACCGCATCATGCAGACCGGTGCATCGCTGCGCGAATCGGCGGTGCAGATCGTCGATGCACTCTGGTACGTGGCCATCTATACGGGCAGCGCGCTGGTCATGTTTGCGCAGGCGGATATCTGGCTGGCCCTGCCGCTGCTGGTGTGGCTGTTTGCCTATGTCGGTACGCTGGCCTATTTCATTCCGCGTACCAAGGAGCGCTCCTGGAGGCAGTCCGAAGCGCGCTCCAAGTTGATGGGCCGCATTGTCGACGGCTACAGCAATATCCTTACGCTGAAGCTGTTCGCGCATACCGAGCGCGAGGAAGGCTATGTCGCCGATGCGATGCGCGAGCAGATGGAGAAGCTGCGCCGCATGACGCGGTTGACCACAGCCATGGACAGCACCATCACCACCTTGAACGGTTTCCTGATCGTCGGTACCTCGGCATTGGCGATCTGGCTATGGAGCGAGGGCAAGGTGACGGTGGGTGCGATTGCGCTGTCGACCGGCCTGGTCATCCGCATCAACAACATGTCCGGCTGGATCATGTGGGTGGTCAACGGCATTTTCGAAAATGTCGGTACCGTACAGGACGGCCTGGAAACCATTTCGCAGCCGCGCGCCGTACAGGATCGTGCGGACGCCGTGCCGTTGGCGGTCAGCCAGGGCAGCGTGCGTTTTGAAGAGATCCATTTTCACTACGGCAAAGCCTCGGGCGTGATGGCCGGTCTCGACCTGGCCGTGCGTCCCGGTGAAAAGATCGGCCTGGTCGGTCCTTCGGGCGCCGGCAAGTCGACCCTGGTCAATATCCTGTTGCGGCTTTACGACCTCGAAGACGGACGCATCCTGATCGATGGCCAGGACATCGCAGGCGTGACTCAGGAAAGTTTGCGTTCGCAGATTGGCGTGGTCACCCAGGACACCTCGCTGCTGCATCGCTCCATCCGCGACAACCTGCTCTATGGCCGACCCGGTGCCAGCGAGGAGCAGATCATGGATGCGGTGCGCAAGGCACGCGCGGACGAATTCATCCCGCAACTGGTCGATGGCGAGGGCCGTACCGGTTTCGACGCCCACGTAGGCGAGCGTGGCGTGAAGCTCAGCGGTGGCCAGCGCCAGCGCATCGCGATTGCGCGCGTGTTGCTGAAGGACGCACCGATCCTGATCCTGGACGAGGCGACCTCGGCGCTCGATTCGGAGTCCGAAGCGGCCATCCAGGAGAGTCTGGAAGTGCTGATGCGCGGCAAGACGGTGATTGCCATCGCTCATCGCCTGTCGACCATCGCGCGGATGGATCGATTGGTGGTGATGGACAAGGGCATCGTGGTGGAGAGCGGCACGCATGCGCAGCTGCTTGCCCACGGCGGTCTGTATGCCCGGCTATGGGCGCGCCAGACCGGGGGGTTTCGTGGCTGCGGTGGACGACGTCGTCGCCTGAGTGCGAGTGCATCGTGTTGAGTTTTTCTTGCCCGCTGCTTCACGTGGCGCGGTGCACTGTGCGGCTACGTCCGATGCAGCGGAGAGTCGTTATGCCCGAGAAGAGAACCGTCAAGCGTGCTCAGGCCGCCAAGCGCGCGGGCAAGGCACCCAGTACCCAGGCCGGGGAATTCGTGCATGAGGAAATCGAGCATGTTCGCGAGGGCAAGCATGGTGCGCGATCGGCGAAGCAGGCGATCGCGATCGGTTTGTCCAAGGCGCGCCGTGCAGGCGTAAAGATACCCAAGAAGGGTGCGGCGGCCAAAAAGACGTCGGCGCGTAAGCGTCCCGCGACAAAAAAAGCCGCACGCAAATCGTCCGAGTCCACGGCAACGCGTAAACGGGCAGCCACCAGGGCCTTGAAGCGCGAGGGCGGCAGCAGTGTTTCAAAGACAGCGCTTTCAAGGCAGGCACGTAGCGCCGCCAGTAAGCGGACCGCGAGCAGCCGCTCGGCTGCGGCCAGGAAGGCCGCTCGTACCAAGGGTGGTGCGGGGCGTTCGGCCGCGGCAAAGAAAGCGGCACGTACCAGAAAGCGCGCTTGATTGAATCGTAGCGGTGCGGGCGCGAAGTGGGTAGGAGGCCTACAATGGCCACCTTGAATCCCAGGCCACCTTCATGACCGAACCCGTCCGCCTCGCCAAACGCATCGCCGCCATGACCCAGTGCTCCCGGCGCGAAGCGGAGATGTATATCGAGGGCGGCTGGGTGCGTGTCGACGGCGAGACGGTCGAAGAGCCGCAGTTCATGGTCGGCGACCAGCATGTCGAGATCAATCCGAATGCCGAGCTCGTTCCGCCGGAGCCCGCCACGCTGGTGCTGCACAAGCCCGCGGACATGACCGCGGATCGGGCGCGTGCCTTGATAACCGTAGACAGCCATGCCGAAGACGATGCATCGGGCGTGCGCCTGTTGAAGCGTCATTTTGCGCGGCTGGAGTCGTCCTTGCCGTTGCCGGACAGCGCCAGTGGTTTGCTGGTATTTACCCAGGACTGGCGGGTCAAGCGGCGTTTGGAAGAAGACTCCGAGCGTATCGAGCAGGAGGTGATTGCCGAGGTCGCGGGCACGCTGGCACCGGAAGGATTGGCGCGACTGAATCACGGCCTCAGTTTCAACAACTACGCGCTGCCACCGATCAAGGTCAGCTGGCAGAACGAACGGCATCTGCGTTTTGCGTTGAAGCGCGTTGCGCCGAGCATGGTCGAACGCATGTGCCAGGCCGTCGGCTTGCAGGTGCTGTCGCTCAAGCGTATTCGTATCGGCCGTATTCCCATGGCGCGTTTGCAGCCGGGGCAGTGGCGATATCTGGCGAGTACGGATCGGTTTTGAGCCGGAACGTCCGGAAAAGCATCGCGACTAAAGTCGCTCCTACAAACTAGCCGGGCCTACCTGATCTTGTAGGAGCGACTTCAGTCGCGACCGTCCCGCCACATCGTCGCCTTGTAGACGGTTATCGCCTCCTCGCTCACCCCTTCCGCAGAGTATGATCGCCTCAGCTCGCTCACTACCGGAGGGGTCGTCCATGACATTCGTATTTGCTGCCTTGCTGATAGGTATCGTCGCCGGCCTGCGCGCCATGACTGCGCCCGCTGTAGTGAGTTGGGCCGTGCATCTGGGATGGCTGTCGGTAGGCGACAGCTGGACCGCTTTCATGGGTTGGCATTTCACGCCGTGGATTTTCACCGGGCTGGCGGTGGCCGAGCTGGTGACCGATAAACTGCCCACCACACCCAGCCGCAAATTGCCGGTCCCGTTTTCGGCGCGACTTGTATCGGGAGCGCTGTGCGGTGCCACGGTTGGCGCGGCCGGCAACATGATGCTCGTCGGCCTGGTGGCCGGCATCGTCGGCGCCGCGATCGGCACCTATGGCGGCGCATGGGCAAGAGGGCGTCTGGCAGCCGCATTCGGCAGGGATTTCCCCGCAGCATTTCTTGAAGACATCGTCGCCATCGGCGGTGGTCTGGTCATCGTGGCGATGCCCCTATGAGCCGCTCGTTCGACGCCATCATCGTCGGGGCCGGCCAGGCCGGGCCGCCGCTGGCCGGACGTTTGACGGCAGCAGGCATGAAGGTGGCGTTGATCGAGCGACACCTGTTCGGCGGTACCTGCGTCAACACCGGTTGCATGCCAACCAAGACCCTGGTGGCGAGTGCACGCGCCGCGCATGTCGCACGACACGCAGCGGAATACGGCGTGACGATCCAGGGCGATATCGGGATCGATATCCAGCGCGTTATCGGTCGCGGACAGACGGTGGCTACGCATGCGCGCGGCAACGTTGAACGCTGGCTCGACGGCATGCAAGGCCTGACCGTGTTGCGCGGGCATGCTCGCTTCGAAAGCGCAGACAGTTTGCGGGTAGGTGACGAACTGCTGACCGCGCCGCGCATTTTCCTCAATGTCGGCGGCCGTGCATCCGTGCCGGACATGCCTGGGGTAGGGGAGATCGATTACCTCACCAATACGTCGATTCTGCAGCTGGAGACCTTGCCCAGGCATCTGGCGATCGTCGGCGGCAGTTACATCGGCCTGGAATTCGCGCAGATGTTCCGCCGCTTCGGTTCCGAGGTGACGGTCGTCGAACGCGAGTCCAGGCTGATCCCGCGCGAGGACGAAGACGTCTCCATGGCGATACGCGAGATTCTCGAAGGCGAGGGAGTTCATATACGCACGGACGCCAACTGCATTGCGTTCGCACCGCGCAGCGACGGTGTCGCCGTGCAGGTGGATTGCACCGCGGGAGCACCCGAGGTGATGGCCGACCGCGTGCTGCTCGCGATGGGGCGACGGCCGAATACGGATGACCTCGCGCTGGAGCGTGCCGGCGTCAAGATCAACGAAAGAGGTTATATCGAAGTCGACGACGAGCTTCGCACCAATGTGGCGGGCATTTGGGCGATGGGCGATTGCAATGGACGTGGGGCGTTTACGCATACCGCGTACAACGATTTCGAAATCATTGCGGCGAACTTGCTCGATGGGCAACAGCGCCGCGTGTCGCAACGCATCCTCGGCTATGCGCTTTATATCGACCCGCCGCTGGGCCGCGTGGGCATGACCGAAAGCCAGGCGCGCAAGAGCGGCAGGCCGTTATTGGTTTCGAAACGGCCGATGTCGCGCGTGGGGCGTGCGGTTGAGCGTGGAGAGACGGCTGGTTTTATGAAACTGATTGCCGACGCGCAGACGCAACGCATACTCGGCGCGGCTATTCTCGGTGTGGAAGGCGACGAGTCCATTCATGGCATGCTCGACCTGATGAACGCGGATCAGCCGATCAGTACGTTGCAATGGGCGGTGCCGATTCACCCGACCGTGTCGGAGCTTTGGCCGACGGTTGCGAATGATTTGAAGCCCTCCGAGTAACCTCACAGCTGCAAACATCGTCATCCCGGCGCAGGCCGGGATCCAGTGTCGTCATCGGTGGGTTGTCGCGATAGAGTCTGGGTGTGTTCGCGAAAACCTAAAACCGAAGCCACTGGATCCCGGCCTGCGCCGGGATGACGAGCAGGAGGTGGTTTGAAGATTCCTGGACGGCGCAGGGCTTTACGATTCCAATCTAAATGAGATATATTCTCATTTAGATTCTCGCGGACCGGCATTGCCCGGTCCTGATACGGCCGCCAGCCACCGATGCCTCGAGCGTCCTTGCCAGCAAGCCGCGTGCAGCTACACACACGCCAGGGCAAAGGACCTTTTCTTTCATGCGTATCGCTCCGCTGGCCGCCATCATTGGCGCGCTGTTGTCGTCTTCTGTCACCGTCTGGGCCGCCGAGCCGGCCGGCTTATCCACGAGTCCCGATCAGGCCTCCAACCTGCCGCGCGTGCAGGTCACCGCCATGACACCAAGCTTGCAACTCAATACGCCTGGTACGGTGTCGGTGATCGATCGCGTGCAGATGGATCGCCATCTAGTGCTGACGATCCGCGACCTGGTGAAGTACGAGCCGGGTGTATCGGTGATCGGCACGGCAGGTCGTTTCGGCCTGGATAGCTTCAACATCCGCGGGTTGTCCGGCAACCGTACGCGTATCGAAATCGATGGCGTGTCGCAGCCGGCATCGTTCGGTGCGAATGTCGCCGGCGGCAGCTTTCGCGCCGGGCGCAACTTTATCGATCTGGACGATATCAAGCAGGTCGACATCATTCGTGGTCCGGCTTCGGCCCTGTATCCGTCCGATGCGCTCGGTGGCGTCGTCAGCCTGCGTACGAAAGATCCGGCCGACTATCTGCGTCCAGGGCGTGATCCGTACGTGGCGCTCAAGGAGCAGTACGACAGCAGCGATCGGAGCCTGACCAGCACGGCAACCTTGGCTGGTGGCGATGCGAAGAACGGCATCCTGTTTATCGCCAACCATCGCGAAGGCCACGAAACAGCGAACGAGGGTGATATCGGCGGCGTTGGTGCGACACGAACGCGTCCCGACCCGCAGACGTATACGCTCGACAGTTTCCTCGCCAAATATGTGCATACGGCCCAGAGCGGGCGCGCCGATCGCGTCACGCTGGATGGTTCGAATACGCGAACCCATACCAACAGCTTGTCCAATATCGCGCCCGGCGTCGGTTATTACCGCTCGCAGGATGAAAACCAGCGCATGCGTGCCAGCATCGGGCAGTGGTATCCGCATCTGGATAGCACTGTTGCCGATACGCTGGAGTGGAACGCGTATTGGCAGAAGACGCGCACGCGCACGGATACCCAAACCGATACCGCCGCCTATGCGCGCTTCTATGAAAATTTGCCTCTGCAGGAGAAAGTTTCCGGCGGCAAGCTGGTTGCCGTGAAACAGCTGGGCGAGGGCGGTACGGTCACCCAGACCATCAGTTACGGCGTTGAATTGTCGCGTACCGATGCAGAGTCGACGGCTGGCGGTTACGCCATCAGCAAGCGCACTGGCGCAATAAGCAGCAGCAAGCCGGCCATGCCAGGCAACTATCCGTTGCACCTGATTCCGTCGAGTCGTACCGATCGCTATGCCGCGTTCGGCCAGGACGAATTGGGTTTCCTCGACGGCCATCTGACCGTGACGCCTGGCGTGCGATTGGAGCGCTACGAATACAAGCCCGAACAGGATGCGCTCTACGCCGCTTACAACCCCGGCTACGTCAAACGCGATTACGAAAAGAGCTATGCCTCGCCCAAGCTCGGTGTGGTCTGGCGCTTTACCGATGCATTGAGTGCGTACTTCGACTATGCACGAGGTTTTCGCCCGCCGCTGTATAGCGAAATCGCGGGTGCCTGGAACGAGCAGCCGTTTCCCGGTTTCAATATCGCGTTCCTGCCCAACGACAAGCTGAAAGCGGAAACCAGCAACAACTTCGAACTTGGCCTGCGCGGCAAAGGCGGTATCGGCTGGTTCAGCGTCGGTGGCTACTACAACAAGTACCGCAATTTCATCTGGTCCGGTTTCGCGCTGCCGGCTTCGCAGATTCCGTCGTGGTACCAGGCACCGCCGGGGCAGAATCTCCTGTTCCAGGCAGTCAATACGCGTCGGGCATTCATCAAGGGTCTGGAAGCCAGCGGTAGTTTGCGGCTCGGCTATTTCAACGATGCGTTGGACGGCTGGGCTGTGCGCGGCAGCGCATCGGTAGCAACGGGGCGTCTGATCGAGCCAGGCGATACGGGTTATAGCCCGCTCAATACGGTCGATCCGGCCAAGCTTGTCGTCGGCATCAGCTACGACGCCGCGAAATGGGGCGCCGAGCTCACTGGCACCGCCGTGCGCCGTCATACCCAGCTAAGCGATCCGACCGCATTCCGGCCGGCAGGCTACGGCACGCTCGATCTGTACGCGCACTACTTGCCGTTCGACGAGGGCGCGATGACGAGCCTGGAGATCTACGCAGGCATCACCAACCTCACCGACCGCAAATATTGGGACTGGGGCAATTTGAACGGTGGCGTGCTGGGCAATCTGGTCAGCGGCAATGGCTTTAACGACAGCGGTACCGGCGGTTTGCCGGCCGATCGCCTCACCATGCCGGGGCGTGCACTCAGCCTCGCAGCGAAAATCGCTTTTTAAGGGAGTGTCGATATGTTGAATGCATCCAACAACCCACCATCGGGCGCCATGCCGCCGCCGAAACTTCGCGACGAATGGATGCGCTTGCGCGAACAGGAGCCGAACCTGCGCGCACGCGATCTGGCCGAGCGTCTGGGCGTGAGCGAAGCAGAGCTGGTCGCCATTCGCTGCGGCGATGGCGTCACCCGTCTGGAAGGACCATGGAAGGATCTGATTCTTGCGTTGCCGGAACTCGGTCACGTGATGGCGCTTACGCGCAACGACAGTTGCGTGCATGAGAAGAAAGGGACGTTCGGGCATATCGATATCGGCGCATCGATGGGCGTGGTGCTCGATGAAGCGATCGATCTGCGCTTGTTTCTGAAGCACTGGATATACGGTTTTGCCGTGCGCGAGGAGTCGCGTGGACGTTGGCTGCAGAGTCTGCAGTTCTTCGATGCCGACGGTCGCGCCGTACACAAGATCTATCTGACCGATCAGAGCCATCGCGAAGCATGGAGCGGTCTGGTCGGCCGCTTCGCCGCGGGCGTACAGTCGCCGTTGCTGGACCGACAGGAGGTCGCTGAGCCGCTGCCGCTGTTGCTCGACGATACGGAGGTCGATGTCGCTTCGCTGCGCAATGCGTGGCGAGCGATGCGCGATCCGCACGATTTCTTTGCCTTGCTGAAAAAGCACAAGGTGACACGTACACAGGCCTTACGCCTGGTCGGCCCGGAGTTTGCACGCCCCGTGGTCAATACATCGATTCGCTACGCGCTCGAAACGGCGGCTGCGAGTGGTTTGCCGATCATGGTGTTCGTCGGCTCGCCGGGTGTAGTGCAGATCCATACCGGGCCCGTGCACAACATCAAGCCGATGGGGCCGTGGCTGAACGTGCTCGACGAAGACTTCAATTTGCATCTGCGTGAAGATCACATCGTCGAAAGCTGGGTCGTCAAAAAGCCCTCGCCCGAAGGCGTGGTGACATCGCTGGAGCTGTATGACGCCCAGGGTGGGCAGATCGTGCAGCTGTTCGGCAAGCGCAAGCCCGGCGTACCGGAGCTGAGCGAGTGGCGCGAGCTGGCCGATGGCCTGCCTGCCAGGGAGAACGAGCATGCTTAAGCATTCGCTTTTGCTTGCGTTCGCCGTTGCTTTGCCGGGTCTCGCGTCCGCAGCTTCGCCCGAGCGCATCGTATCGCTCGGTGGCGATATCACCGAAACGATCTATGCACTCGATGCGCAGTCGTCGCTGGTCGGTGTGGATAGCACGAGCGAATGGCCAGCGGCAGCACGGGCACTTCCCGATGTTGGCTATGTGCGCCAGTTGGCTGCCGAGGGCGTGCTGTCCCTGCGCCCCGAACTGATCATCGCGACGCACGATGCCGGTCCGCCGCCGGTCCTTGCGCAACTGCGCAGTGCGGGCATTCGCATCGAAACCCTGCCGGTGACCTACACGCCGGACGAGGTGGTCGCCAAGGTGCGCAGCATCGGACACCTGCTTGGCAAGGACAGTGCGGCGAATCAGTTGGCCGACAAGATTCAGACGCAGTACGGCGAACTGGCCAAAGCGGTAACCGGCATGCCCAAGCATCCACGCGCGATCTTCATGATGTCGGCTGGCGGCGGCAGTCCGTTACTGGCAGGCAATGACACCGCAGCGACGCATGCGATCGCACTGGCCGGCGGCCTGAATGCCGTCGATGGCTATACCGGTTACAAGCCGGTCTCGGCCGAGGCGATGGCCGCGCTGGCGCCTGATGTAATCGTATTGATGCGTGAGCGCGCCGATGTGCTCGGCGGCGTCGAAGGTGTACTGAAACTTCCCGGCGTTGCGTTGACGCCAGCAGGCAAGGCCCGCCGGGTCATCCTGGTCGACGGCCAGGCGCTGCTCGGTTTCGGCCCGCGCAATGCGGAACAGGAACTTGTGCTGCAACGCGAATTGGCTGCGCTAGGCCGATGAGCAGCGTGGCCCTGCCGCATCTGCGTGTGGACCGCGGCCGTGCGCTCGCCTTGCCGGCTCTGAGCCTGCTATTGCTTGCCACGGCGGTGATCGGTCTTGGCATCGGTGCGATTCGCATACCGGCGTCGGAGGTGCTTGGCGCCTTGTTGCGTAGCGTCGATGGCAGTGCGTCGCAAGGCGACGATCAGGTCGTCCTGATGTTGCGGCTGCCGCGCGTATTGATGGCGGCCCTGGTCGGCGCGTCGCTGGCGTGCAGCGGCGCGGCCATGCAGGGTTTGTTTCGCAATCCCCTGGTCGAACCGGGATTGATCGGTGTGTCGGCGGGGGCAGCCCTGGGTGCGATCGGCATGATGGTGCTCGGCATGCCACTGCTGGCTGTGTTGCCTGCGTTTGCAGGTTCGCTAAGTGTGGCCGCCACGGCTTTCGTGGGTGGCCTCACCGCAACCATGCTGGTTTATGTGTTGGGTCGTCGTCGCGCCGGCATGGCCACGTTGTTGCTCGCCGGTGTGGCGATCAATGCCATTGCGATGGCGGGCGTCGGCTTGCTGACCTTCATGGCCAACGAGCGGCAGTTGCGCGACCTGAGCTTCTGGACCTTGGGCAGTCTGGGTGGCACGGATTGGCGGCGTCTGGCCGCGGTTGCCTTGCCGATGCTGTTGCCGGTGTTGTGGCTGCCACGCTACGCCCGTGCGTTGAACGCGTTGCTGCTGGGTGAGACCGAAGCCGCGCTGCTCGGCTTTCACCCGCAACGTGTACGTGTACGCCTGATCGTTCTGGTAGCGCTTGCGACCAGTGCGGCGGTCGCGATGTGCGGTGTGATTGGTTTTGTCGGCTTGCTGGTACCGCATGTCTTGCGGCTGGTCTGGGGCCCCGATCATCGGTTGCTGATGCCGGGGTCCGCACTGGCCGGGGCTAGCCTGCTGATTGCTGCCGATGCGGTGGCGCGCGTGGTGGTCGCACCGGCCGAATTGCCGATCGGCGTGCTGACGGCGTTGCTTGGCGGTCCCTTTTTCCTTTGGCTATTGATGCGCACGCGTATCGGCGAGGCACAAGCATGAACATGCCCTGGGATTGGCGTGCCACCGAAGCGGCCGAGCAGGGTAGTGGCGTGATCGCCGTGCGCGGCGTGCATCTTTCGATCGGTGGACGGCGTGTATTGCACGATGTTCATCTCAAGGCGCGTCCCGGTCGCTTGCTTGCCCTGGTCGGCCCCAATGGCGCGGGCAAGAGCAGCCTGCTAAGCGTCATGGCGGGGTTGCGGCGTCCGTCATTGGGCGAAGTGACCCTGGACGGTCGCTCGTTGCAGGACTGGCCTGCGCAAATCCTGGCGCGTCGTCGCGCGATGCTGTCGCAAAAGGTCCAGCTTGGATTTGGGTTCCGTGTCGATGAAGTGGTGATGATCGGGCGCAGCCCTTTCGGCGAAAAAACGGGTGCGATGGATCGCCATCTGGTGGATGCCGCCTTGGGCGCGGTCCAGGCCAGTCATTTACGCGAACGCAATTACCTCGAACTTTCCGGCGGCGAGCAGCAACGCGTGCAATTGGCGCGCGTGCTGGCACAGGTAAGCGAACCGTCCGCTGCGCCAGCGTGGCTGTTGCTGGACGAACCCGAAGCCAGCCTGGATATAGCGCATCAACATCTGGTCCTCGGTCATGCGCGGCGGTTGGCGCAGCACGGCTACGGTGTCGTCGCCGTGCTGCACGATCTCAATCTTGCTGCGCGCTACGCCGACGATGTTGCCTTGCTGGCACAGGGACAACTGGTGCGTCATGGCAAGCCGGAAGACGCGCTCGATCCGGCGGCGCTGTCGCGCATCTATGGCTTGCCGCTGCGTCGCTCCGAAGTGGCCGATATGCATGGCTGGATGATTCATCCGGCCTGACCAGTTATTCGGAAACGGCTTGGTGCCGGGCTTTGACGTGCAGACCAGTTTTTGCGTTGCGGGAGGGGTAGAATGGTCGGGATATCAAGGAGTTGAACATGAGCAACGGCAACACTGATCTCAACAAGTCCGGCCCTACCGAGGCCGTGCCGCCAGCTACGCCACACACTTCGCACAACGTGCTCGATACGATCGAGACGGCTGCGCTCGATGAGGTGCAGCACGAGGCTGCATTGCGCGATTCCGCGTTGCGCGTGCCGCGCTGAAAAAGCCCCCCTCACCCCAACCCTCTCCCTCGGCAGAGCCAGGGGAGAGGGAGCTAAAAGCGCGCAAGATTCAAACTTGCCTCAGTGCGCCCCCTCTCCCCTGGCTCTGCCGGGGGAGAGGGTTGGGGTGAGGGGGAAGCAAGAGGCGATGCGAAGCGAGCCTACATAGGCGCTATAAAAAAACTCGAAGCTTCGGCACACTGAATCTCCAGTCCCCAGATACGGATAGCGGCCACCGATGCGCAGCAACGCTCTTGCCGCCATAGGGCTCGCGTTATGCGCAGCCCTGTTCTTCACCATGACCTACGTGCTCAACCGCAGCCTGGTGGTCGGCGGCGGTCATTGGGCGTGGGCGGTGATCCTGCGCTATCTCATTACGCTGCCGCTGCTGGCCCTGGTCATACCGTGGCAGGGCGGTATGGGCGATTTGCCTAAAGAGTTGAAACGCCACCCGCGTTCGTGGCTGTTGTGGAGCTCGATCGGGTTCGTGCTGTTCGGCATACCGCTGACCTGGGCGGCCAATAGCGGACCATCGTGGCTCGTTGCGGGCAGCTTTCAGACCACGGTGCTTGCCGGCCCCTTGCTTGCGCCTTTGATCTATCGCGACGAACGACGTCGCCTTGCCTGGTCGAGCCTGGCCATCGGTGTGCTGATCGTGGCCGGCGTGTTTGCGTTGCAACGGGGTTATGCCGGCGGTGCGCTGAGTGCGAGCGATTGGCTCGCCATCGCCGCTGTCGTGCTGTCAGCTTTTGCGTATCCCTTGGGCAATCGCATGCTGTTATTGCATCTGGAGCGAACCGGCACTCGGCTCAATGCGGTGCAGCGTGTCTTCGGTATGACGTTATGCAGCTGGCCGTTATGGTTGCTGTTCACGGTCGTTGCGTGGTTCACCATCGGGCCGCCGACGTGGCGTGAAATCGCGCTGGCTGGTGGTGTTGCCTTGTCTTCGGGCGTAATCGCGACGGTGTTGTTTTTTGCGGCCACCGACAAAGTGCGCAGCGAGCCCACGGCCTTGGCCGCGGTCGAAGCGATGCAGGCAGCGGAGCTGCTGTTTGCCACGGTGATCGGTGCGACGTTTCTCCACGAAGCCTGGCCACATGGTTACTCGGCGATCGGTGCCGTCGCGATTGTTGTCGGCATTGCCTTGTTTAGCTGGATAAGTGGCCGCGATGCCGCCGGGCACGATCGCGAGGTGCGCGAGTTGCGCAGTGATCGCGGGGCCTGATTTCGGTAGGGTAATCTTTGTGGGATCGACTTCGGGGAATCTCCAAAATCCTTTCCTATCCGTCGTCCCGGCGAAGGCCGGGACCCAGTGTCTTACGCTTCAACATGCTGAAGACGTTGGGCCCCGGCCTTCGCCGGGGCGACGATGAAAACTGAGGTTATTCGAGGCTCCCTTCAGCGGCGGCAGATCGTAACGAAGCTGTCTCGCGTGGCCGATCCTGATCCTACAAAAATTAGCTGGCCAGCCGCTGCACAAAGAACGCGAGAATTTCATCGCGCGCCTTGCGGGTGGGTTCGCCTTCCTTATCGATGAGGTGCACCGTTACGACATTGTGCGGTGTCTGCACCACCTTTTCGAAAAAGGCCGGTACGTCCTTGTTGGCTGCGCTATCGGGCAACACGCGGCCGATAAAACGATCGCCCAAGGCTTCCTGGTAAGCAGCGAAGCGCTGCGCCTTGCAGAAACGATCTCCCTCGAAGCGATAGGCCATCACCGTGAGATCTTCCTTGTCCAGGCGCGCCTTCACGGCTTTCAGTTCGTCAGGGGCGATTTCCAGGCCTCCCGCATCGTCCAGCGGTAGAGCCGGCTGCGACAGAACCGGTGCAAGCATCGAAGGCTCAAGCATCATGCTGAGCGCAAAGTTGCCGGAAAAGCACATGCCGATCGCGCCCACGCCCCGCCCGCCGCACTCGCCATGCGCGAGGTTCGCCAAGGCCCGAAGCCATCGGGTTACCGGGCTGGAGCCGCCGGCACCGAATGCCCTGAATTCCGCACTTATGCAGATGCGTTTGAAGATGGCCTGCCCGATATCCAGATCGATCGGCTCGCCATCGCGGCCATAGAGCGACGGCAAGTAGACGGTGAATCCGGCTTCGCGTACCCAGCGGGCGAAGCGTGCGACGTGCGGGCTGATGCCCGGTACTTCCGGAATGACGATCACGGCCGGTCCGCGGCCCGAAACGTGGACCATCTTGGTGATGTCGTTCAGCGTGATCTTGCGTGGCGTGAAATCCTCGAGCGGATCGTAGGCATCCAACGGTCGTGTCTGCATGGCTTTCTACCTTGGTCAGGGGACTTGCATTTGACCGGTAAAGGGCGTTTGCTGGCAGTGTCCGATATGACTCTTTTCAGGCTAAATCAGACAATGTTCGATTTCACGATACTTGTGCTCCCCGGCGCTTTTGCTTCCGGCGTGGGAGCGACTCTGGACATTCTTTCAAGCGCGGCGGCGCTCGCCAATCGTGCCGGTTGCGCCGCTCCTCGATGGCGCGTCTGCTCGACGGAAAAGACGGTCGTGCTCAGTAACGGCCTCAGGATCGACGCAGCCGTTTTGCCGAAGAGGCCACGGCCGGATAGTTCGATCTGGTTGGTGCCCGGCCTTGGCCTTAGTGACGCCGATGCTGTGCTTAGCCGCTTCCTGGCGCCGCAAGTCGCCCCGGCGATCAAGGCGTTGCGGGCTCAGGCCAACGCCAGTGGGACCGTTGCAGCGTCATGTTCGGCCGTCTTCCTCTTGCGTGAAGCCGACCTGTTGAAGGGCAAAAGGGTAACGACGACCTGGTGGCTCGGCGGTCTGCTGCAACAACTGGAGCCGCGTTGCATGGTCGATGTCGATCAGATGGTCGTTGTCGATGGGACGATCGTCACCGCCGGCTCCGCCTTTGCGCACATCGATCTCATGTTTCATCTGCTTCGTACGAGATTCAATCCGTCGCTCGCCGATGCGGTGTCGCGCGCGATGCTTATCGACGGAAGACAGTCTCAGGCGCAGTACATCGTGCCGGCGGTACTTGCCCATGGCAACGATCTCGCGGGCAGGCTGGTCGCGCGCTTTGAGGCGGGGCTGCCGAACCCGCCCAGCGTGGAGGCGCTCGCTGCGGAGTTGCGCATGTCCAGTCGCACGCTTTCCCGCCACGTAAAAGAATCGACCGGGCGCAGCGTATCCGCGTTGCTGCAGAGTGTGCGTATCCATCGCGCGCGCATGCTCCTGGAGACCAGTCATCTGTCGGTCGAACAGGTTGCCGAGCAGGTCGGCTATAGCGATGCCACCGCGTTGCGGCGCCTTATGCGGAAGATGACGCAGGCAACACCAAGACAATTCAGGCCGGTGGTATTCGACCACAAGCAAAAAGCCAGGCGTGAATAGACCGTGAGCCGACCTTCACGGCCATGGGGATTATCTCAGGTGCTCTGGATATTTGGATCGAGTTAATCAGCGTGAATCGAATGGCCGTATATCGATATCACGCATTGTTTTAAACAAATCCCTGCCGGGTGCGCCGTGGTGCTTGCCGGGTCATTGTCTTTTTGTGCCATGATGCGGCGGCTAGGGGATACCACGTGAGGTGTTGTTCGAAGCATGACCAACAAGGGTGACAGCGCGCCGAATCTCCGGTTGCCACAGTTGGCGGCCGCCGAGCCGCGCACGAATGTCCATGGCTTCGACGCTTTTCTTCGCGAGCACTACCGCAACCTGGTGACGTTTTTGCGGCGCCGCACGGCCAGCGAGCAGGACGCCGAAGACGCCGCCCAGGAAAGCATGACCAAGCTGCTGCGCTACCGTGAGTCCGAACCGTCCTCGGCCTGGAAGCAGTTGCTCTACCGGATCGCGGTCAACGTGGCGCATGACCAGTTCCGGGTTTCTTTGACGCATTACAGCAAAGACCATGTCACGCTGGATGGCCAGGATATCGCCGATACCGAGCATTCGCCGGAAGAGCGCGTGGCCTACCAGCAGCAGGTGGCTCGGCTGAGCCAGGCCATCCTGGAGCTGCCGCCCAAGTGCCAACGGGTTTATCTGCTCAAACGTGTGCATGGCCTGAGCCGTGCGCAAATTGCCGATCGCTGCGGTATTTCGGTCAAAATGGTCGAAAAGCACCTGGCTACCGCGCTGGTCCTGTTGAAGCGCAAGGTAGGCGATTCCTCGGCACGCACGTTTGAGTGAACATGGAAGAAAGAATTTCCGACGACCAGCATCCCTCGACGGGCTCGCAGGACGAGGCCGAGCGCTGGTTCGTGCGCCTTTTGGAAAGGGACTGTCCTGACGGGGTGCGCGCGGATTTCGAGCGCTGGCGCGCGGCCGATCCGGCTCATGCGGCGGCCTATCGGGAAGTGGAATACCTGTGGAAGCAAAGCGGTGACGCCGTCCAGGACGCCGCGGTGGCCGCCGCGGCCCGTCGGGCGTTGCACCGGACACCTTCGGAGTCCTGGTTTGCGGGCCGCCGCTGGCTGTTTCCGGCGGTGGGCTTGGGCTTTGCCATTGCGCTGGCCCTGGTCGTCATACCGCGCTTCTCGGCCCCGTCCGAGCCGGCCGGTACCCGCTATGTCGCCCTCGCGGGACAGCAGCGTACGGTGCAGTTGAGCGATGGCTCGACCATCCTGCTCAATACCGACACCGAGATTGTCGAACGCTATGGCACCCAGACGCGGCGCATCGACCTGTTGCATGGCCAGGCGCAGTTCCAGGTGCAGGGCAACAAGGCGTGGCCGTTCGTGGTGCACGCCGAGCACGGTACGGTCACGGCGGTCGGCACGCAGTTTCAGGTGCGTATCGATGGCGACACGACCGGCGTGATCCTGCTCAAGGGCAAGGTCGACGTGGCCACGCAAGCGCCGAACGCCTCCCCACAAACGGTGTCGCTGCTGGCGGGGCAGCAAGTCGCATTCGACCGTTCGGGGCGTATCGATACCGTGAAGCCGGCCGATACCGAGCTGGCCAAAGGCTGGACGCAGGGCAAGCTGTTCGCGCATGACTGGCGCCTGCCGGATCTGCTTGCGGAAATGAATCGCTATAGCGCCACGCAATTGAGCATCGGCGACCCATCTCTGCGGGACCTGCGGGTGAGTGGGGCATTCCGTACGGGGGATCAGGAGAATTTGATTCTCGCCCTGCAGGCGGGCTGGCAGATCCGTGCCGATCGCAGTAAATCGGGCCAGGTCATCTTGCGCAGTACCCGATAAAACCTGCCGCAATTCTCATTTTCCAAGCAAAGCGGCCATCGGCCGCTTTTGTTTTTTAATCCAAGGTAGGCGTTTGGTTTTCTCGTCCGTCTTATCCTCATGTGACGCTGAGTACGCCAATGGCAACGGAGGGCAGGGGGACATTGGTGTAAGGGTTTTAGGGAGTCGCTGGATAGTTTTTTGCGGTGGAGGGGTCGCACTAACGCGACAAAAAAAGCGATCGAGGCATGTGGCCAACATAGGCCGCATCGGTCTTGTTCGTCTCAAAAAATCCAAATGGGAGTTCACTGATGTCGAGCAGTCTTCGTATGTCGGGGTATCGCAAGGCACTGCTGCCGGCGGCGCTGTCGTTGGCCATGTTCACGATGTCGGCGCATGCCGCCGAGTCGTGGGTCGGCACGAAAACGCACGCCAGCTTGCAGAACAACAGCAGCACCAAGGTATCCACGCTGGTCATGACAGGTCATCCGACCGTCGATGCCACGCAGATCATGCCGCTGGAAGCGAGCAAGCAGTTGCACGTGATTGTCAGCTTGAACCACCGCAATGCCGACCAACTGCAGAGCTTCCTGCAGGAAGTGAACCTGCCGGGCAGCCCCAGCTACCACAAGTTCCTGACGCCGGCGCAGTTCAAGGCCAAGTACGCGCCGACCGATGCACAGGTGCAGGCCGTCGTGGCACATCTGCAGAAGAACGGTTTCACCAATATCAGCGTGTCGCCGAACAACGCGTTGATCGAAGCCGACGGTACGCCGCTGAGCGCGAGCGCCGCTTTCAACACCAGCCTGAAGACCTTCCAGTTCAAGGGCGAACAGCATTTCGCCAATGACACCGACGCCCAGGTACCGCAGTCGCTGGGTGGCATCGTGCAGGGCGTGCTCGGCCTGCAGGACGTCAACAAGCCGCACGTGATGTCGCATCGCCTGAGTGCGGATGCGATCAAGACCTTCGCCGCCGCCGGCCAGGTGGGTCACCAGCCGACCGATTTCGCGCAGATCTATAACGCCGGCAGCACGCCGACGGCTTCCAACACCGTAGTCGGCATCATCACCTGGGGTGACATGACCCAGACCATCGCCGACCTGAAGACCTTCACCACCGCCCACAGCCTGCCGACCGTCAACACGCTGACCGTCAAGGGCAGCACCGGTACGCTCGCCAACGACGGCGACGACGGCGAATGGGCTTTGGACAGCCAGGACATCATCGGTACCTCCGGTGGCGTCAAGCAGCTGATCTTCTACGCCGCCATCAACGGCGACAGCAACGATAGCGGCCTGACCGACGCCAACATCACCGCCGCCTACAACAAGGCTGCGAGCGATAACGTCGCCAAGGTCATCAATGTCTCGCTCGGCGAAGACGAAACCGCCGCGAACAACTCCGGTACTCAGGCTGCCGACGACCAGGCATTCGCCCAGGCCGCTTCGCAAGGCCAGACCTTCTCGATCGCCTCGGGCGATGCCGGTGTGTACCAGTGGTCCAGCGATCCGTCGACCGGTGCGCCGGGCTACATCGCCAACTCCAGCGGTACGGTGAAGATCGACCTGACCCACTACAGCGTGAGCGAGCCGGCCACGTCGCCGAACGTCATCGCCGTGGGCGGCACCACGCTCTCCACCACCGGTACCACGGTGTGGGCGGGTGAAACGGTGTGGAACGAAGGTCTTGCACACGTGACCTCGAGCGCCAGCTCGAACGAGCGTCTGTGGGCGGCCGGCGGCGGCGTGAGCTTGTTCGAAACCGCTCCGGCCTGGCAGACCGCCGCGCTCGGTTCGTCGGTGACCAAGCGCCAGGTGCCTGACCTCGCGTTCGATGCGGCGTCCGCTACCGGTGCCATCATCGTCGCCAACGGCCAGTCCGGCCAGCAGTACGGCGGTACCAGCCTGGCCTCGCCGATCTTCGTCGGTATCTGGGCGCGTATTCAGTCGGCCAACAACAACTCGTTGGGTCTGCCGGCGCAGGACATGTACACCAACTTCGTCAACGACAGCACCCCGCTGCACGACGTGACCTCGGGCAACAACGGTTACCAGAGCCACGGTTACAACGCGGCTGCCGGCTTCGACAACACCACCGGTTGGGGCAGCCTGGACATCACCAAGTTCAACGCCTATGTGACCCAGTACTTCGGAGGCGGCAGCACTCCGCCCCCGGGTAGCCCGGTGGCGAACTTCACCGATACCACCAGCGGTCTTACCGCGACCTTCACCAACACCTCGACCGATACCGGCGGCACGATCACCTCGTACGCCTGGACCTTCGGCGATGGCGGCACCTCGACGGTAGCCAGCCCCAGCCACACCTATACGGCGGCCGGCACCTATACCGTCACGCTGAAGGTGACCGACAGCACCGGTGCGACCAACACCAAGACCGGTTCGGTCACGGTGACCAGCTCGGGCGGTGGCGGTTCGACGCAACTGCTGACCAACAGCGGTTTCGAGAGCTCGGCTTCGCCCTGGACGGTGAGCTCGGGTGCGTACTGCACCAACAGCACCTGCTCGGGTGAAACGGCTCATGGCGGTACCGGCTTCCTGTGGCTGGACGGCTATGGTTCGACTCACACCGACACCGCTTCGCAGAGCGTTGCGATTCCGAGCGGCAAGACCTCGGCCACGCTGTCCTACTACCTGCATATCGACACGGCTGAGACCACCACGTCGACCCAGTACGACAAGCTCACGGTGCAGGTGTTGAACAGCTCGGGGACGGTGCTGGCCACCCTCGCCACGTTCTCGAACCTCAACGCCGCCTCCGGCTACACGGTGCACACGGCCAATCTGACCCCGTATATCGGTCAGACCGTGACCATCAAGTTCACCGGTAAGGAAGATTCGTCGGAGCAGACCTCGTTTGTTCTGGACGATGTCACCCTGACGGTTCAGTAATCAGGATGGCTTGAATGCCGCCGGCGCACAGGGATGCGCGCCGGCCAGGGATGGATTTGAGCCCGGCCCCGATTGGCCGGGCTTTTTTATGGGTCCGTGTCCTTCGCCCCGAGGTTATCCGGCACGGGGCAGGGCGGACGTGAGTCGGCCGCTGTTTTTGCCCCTGAGTCCATGCTCTACTTGGGTTGTTTCAACTCAAGTCATGGCATAGGTTGGTGAACGCGCGAGCAATCCCATGCATCGTTGGCTACGGCTATCCGGCAAGCTCCGCCGCTTGTCGTGCCATGGTGCCATGCGCGTTATAAACAGTTTGCGTGCCCTCCCGATCGCCTTGAGCTACGCCCTGATGCTGGGCGTCCCCTCGGCGGGATATGCCGCGTCCACGCAAACCCGCATTTACGCGATCGCCCCCAGCAGCTTGCGCGGCGCGTTGGACACATTGGCCGCGCAAAGCGATGTGGAGATCGTCTATTCGCCCGAGCTGGTGGCCGGCAAGACCACGCAAGGTATCTCCGGTCGCCTGACGACCGACGACGCATTGAGACAACTGCTGGTCGGCACCGGCTTGACCTGGAAAGCGGTCAACGAATCCACCATCGTGCTGCAGTACGCATCCGCGCCGCACCACAATCTTCCGCCGGCCAAGGCCGAGGTCGTCAAGGACGAAGTGCCGCGCACGCTCGAGGCATTCAATGTCAGTGGTTCGCTGATCAATAACGCGCAGATCCAGACCGCGACGCCTACCTATAGCATGAGCGCCGAAGCGATCAGCGCGCGCGGTTTCAACAGTGTCGCCGAAGCGTTGCAGAACATTGTCCTGGCGACCGGTTCCGTGCAGGGACCGCAGACCTCGGGCTCGTTCACGCAGGGCGCGCAGGCGGTCAGCTTGAACGGCTTCGGTCCCGGGTTCACCTCCATTCTGATCGACGGCAAACCGATCGCGAGTTTTGGCCGTCTATACGACGGCACCAACAACTTCACCAGTATTTCTAATATTCCTATCTCGATGGTCGAGCGCATCGATGTCATGCCCGGCGGTGCGTCTTCGATCTATGGATCGCAGGCAGTCGCCGGTGTGATCAACATCGTCACGCGGCAGCACATCGATGGAGCGGAGGTATCGGTGCGTGCGGGTGGTTACACCGGCGGTGGCGGTGCAAGCCAGCGGGTGTCCTTCGGCTATGGCCATGATTTCGACAAGCTCGACGTGCTGGCCATGTTCGAGTTCGACAACAGCCTGCCGATCTGGGGCTATCAACGTGCCCTGACCTCCGGTACGCGCGCCAATCCGAGCGGCTCGACCACCGCCAGCCTGCAGGCGGGCATCCTCGACTACGGTACGCTCGATACGTTTACCGGTCGTGTGCAAGGTTTTCTCGATCCGCCCGCGGGCTGTGCCGGCAACCTGTTCGGTGGCAGCAATGCGTTGGCGAGCCACAACGGCAATGCAGGTCATTACTGCGGTTCGACCGACCTGTATGGCTATACGACCTATAGCAACAAGAGTCGCAGCTACGACGGCATGCTCAAGCTCAAATACGACGTCAGTCCGACGCTGCGTCTGTATGGCGATGTGCTGCTCGATTGGCAGGAACAGAAGTGGTTCACCGGTGTCGCCGGCTGGTTTCCCGATGACTTGCCGGGCGGTGCGATCGAGGACGCTGACACCGGGCATATCCTGTATCCGGAAAAGATCTATGCGCCGGAAGAAATGCCGCACGGCGCCACCGGCCAGATGGTTCGCCAGCAGGACTTGATGTACCAGGCGGACATCGGCGCGAATGGTCAATTCGGCGAATCGAATTGGGATTGGGACATTTACTACCTGCGTTCAAGCGACCGCACCCAGATCGTCGAGCGTCTGGGTATCGCTTCGCGCGTCGACGGATTTTTTGACAACCTGCTCAATCCCGTGGGTGTCGATCCTGATACGGGTTTTGATTTGTATCGTCCCAACTACCCGGCATTCTTTGCGCCGCTGACGCCGGCGCAATACGCAAGCTTTACCCAGGGCGTTGGCGAGTTCAGCAAAACCTGGGTCAACGATACGCGTGTCACCATCAGCAATACCCGGCTGTTTCATCTGCCCGGTGGCGATGCCGGCTTCGCCGTGCTGGCCGAAGGTGGCAACGAGGCATGGTACGAGCCGGTCAATCCGCTGTTTGCCGATGGCGATATTTTCGAGCACGCCGCGACCGGTGGTGGAGGAAGGCGTTCGCACAGCGCCGCCGCGTTCGAATTGAACCTGCCGATGTTCCGGCAGCTCACCGTCGATCTTTCGGGGCGTTACGATTACTACTCGTCGGACGATGCGGCGAGCAATAGCAAATTCACCTACAAGGCAGGCGTCGAATATCGCCCGTTCGACAGCCTGTTGTTGCGTGGCAACTACACCACCGCATTCAAGGCACCCGATCTTTCGGCCATCTATCTGGGGCCATCCAACTATTACACCCAGGTCACCGATTACTACCGTTGCGCACTTGCCGGCAGCCAGAGCTGCGATCGATTTACTACCGACGTGATGGGGCAGTCGCGCGCCAACCGCAATTTGCAGCCGACGACGGCGCAGAGTTGGAGCGCAGGTGCGGTATGGTCTCCGCTGGAGCGCTTCAGCGTGAGCATGGACTATCTGCATACGGCGGTGAAGGACGAGGTGATTGCGCAGGACACCGATATTCTTGTGCGGCAGGATGCGCAGTGCCTGCTCGGCCAGCTCGACAACAGTTCGCCGCAATGCCAGGCCATTACCAATCCGGTCGATGGCCAGGTTCAGCGCGGCGTCTTGAACGCCAATCTGCGCAATGCCGTAAGCATGCTGGCGGTGGGGCCGATCACCGGCATTACGACGTACTACGCTAACCTGGCTAACGAGGTCGTCGATTCGGTCGTAGCGACAGGGCGCTATCAGTTCGTGCCTACGCACTGGGGCAAGTTCGACGTGCAGCTGGCCTATAGCGACATGCTCAAGCACGACTACCAGCTTGCACCGGGGCAGCTCCCCATCGATGAGTTGACCGACCCCCTGTACAACGCCGGATTCAAAAGCATCGTCAACGGCACCTTGAGCTGGGTCAGTACGGACAATCGCTGGAAAAGCACCTTGTATGGGCGGCGTTACGGAGCGACGCCGAATTTCAAGGCGCAGAACAGCGGAGCGAACGCAAACGGTGCCGGCCGTCTGCATCCGTGGATCACTTTCAATTGGACGCTGGCCTACGAGCCAACCGATGATCTGTCGTTGTCGTTATTGGTCAACAACATCGCCAACAAGATGCCGCCCAAGGATCGCAGCGATACGACGTATCCTTATTTCGACGTCGAGGATTACAACGTGTACGGACGCGAGGTCCTGTTGCAGGCAACCTACCGGTTTGCCGGCGGCAATCATTAGCGCTGACGCGGCTTAGCCGATCACGACGCCGCGGGCGCGGAAACTTCGCCTGCCTTCCTTCAGCACGGCAAGGAGGCGATCGCGGGTTTCCCGTGCATGCGCTGCAATCAGATCGGTAGCCTGTTTCGCATCGCGCTGACGCAGTGTCACCAGGATGTCGCGGTGCTCATCCCAGCCATGATGCACGGGGTCGCTTTCCAGCCACCGCGCGCGCGATAGCCGAGTCATGGCATCGGCAACACCACGGCTGATGAATTCGTTGCCGGAGAGCCGGGCGAGTTGCACGTGAAATTCGAAGCCATCGCGCTGCGCCTGTTCGCGGGTGGCATCAGGGCCACACGCGTCGAGCAGGGCCTCCAGATCGGCAATGGCATGTTCGTCTGCCATCTCTACCGCCAATCGCATGGCGGCTACTTCGAGTATTTCGCGATAGACGAACAGCTGCTCGACCTCCTTGAGGTTGATGGGCGTCACCATCCATCCGCGCCCTTCGCGGCAGACAAGGCCTTCCGTTTCCAATCTCAACAGCGCCGCGCGCACCGGCGTTCGGGATGCGCCCAATTGCGCTTCGGCCCAGCGCTCGGTCAGGCGTTCGCCGGGGCCGATCTCCAGGCCCAGGATCATCTCGCGCAGCTGTTTTTCGACGTCGTGCATCTGCGTCATGGGCTCGGACCTTTTGTCTGCCGATTGACTTCCCTTCGGCCTGGCTGCAAGGTATCCCAGATTGGTATCCCAAACAAGTCGTGGCCCATGTCTGCCTCTAACGAACACTGGCGGCGCAATCTCGTCGTCTGCCTGCTGGGCGCGTTTTCGACGATTCTGGCGATGACGCTGATGCTGCCGTTCTTGCCGATTTACGTGGAGCAGCTCGGGGTGCATGGTCATGCCGCGATCGTGCAGTGGTCGGGTGTGGCCTACGGCGCGACATTCATGACGGCTGGATTGGTCGCTCCGCTATGGGGGCATCTGGGCGATCGATACGGGCGCAAGCTGATGCTGGTGCGCGCGAGTCTCGGCATGGCCATCACCATGTCGCTGATCGGTTTCTCCGCCAACGTGTATCAGCTCGTCGGTTTACGATTATTGGCCGGTATCGCCGGCGGTTATTCGTCCGGTGCGACGATCCTGGTGGCGGTACAGACGCCGCGCGAACGATCGGCATGGGCGCTGGGCGTGTTGTCGACGGGAATCATGGCGGGCAATCTGCTCGGTCCGCTGGTCGGTGGTTTCCTGCCGCCTTTGATCGGTATTCGCGCCACCTTCTGGGCTGCAGGTGCGCTGATCTTTATCGCGTTCCTGGCAACGACTTTCCTGATCAAGGAGAAGCCACCGGAAGTGCAGGCGGCCAAGGCCCGGCCCAAGGGGAGCTGGTCGCAGATTCCGCAAAAGAAGGTTGTTGTGGCGATGCTTGCGACAGGTTTGTTGCTGATGTTCGCCAACATGTCGATCGAACCGATCATAACCGTGTATGTCGGCACCCTGGTCGACGATCCCGGACATGTCACTTTCATGGCGGGACTGGTGATGTCGGCGGCCGCGCTCGGCAGCATCGTGTCGGCATCGCGGCTGGGCAAGCTGGCCGACACCATCGGGCATTCGAGGGTTATTGTGATCGCCTTGGCCGTAGCCGGGTTGTTGCTCGTTCCCCAGGCGTTTGTCACCGCCAACTGGCAGCTCATCGGCCTGCGTTTCATGATGGGGCTCGCGCTGGGCGGTCTGCTTCCATGCGTCACTGCAGTGATTCGTCACCATGTGCCGGATCATTTTGTCGGTACCGTACTCGGCTATTCGATTTCTGCGCAGTTTGCCGGGCAGGTGGTCGGCCCCCTGGTGGGCGGCTTTGTCGGCGGCCATGCAGGTATGCGCGCGGTCTTTCTCGGTACTTGTGTATTGCTTTTACTCGGCGCCGTCTATAACTGGCGTGCGGTGGGAACGCAAATGGGCTAGCGATATTTATGGCAATTATGTTTCCGATCCTTGTGATAACTACGAAGAATGTAATTTTTGTAGGAGCGACTTCAGTCGCGACAGCCAAACGTTTCGTATCGGCGGTCGCGACTGAAGTCGCTCCTACAAAATAGGGGTGTTTCCTGGACTGTTTGATGAAAACGATTTCTCTTTAGTGGCGAGCAAGAACAAAATATTGCGATTCAAAAAGCGTTATCCAGTTGGCTTTATCGCTTGAATAACTTGTGTCGATGAATGTTTGCCGTAATGTTTATTATCTATATTCATGGAAGGGGGCAATTAATCATGAGGGATAGTGATGAAACTTCGTTTTCTTTCGTTTGGTTTAATGGGGGCGTTGACGCTGTGTTCGGCGGCTTCGCAGGCGCAGGATATGGGGGAGATCGCCGGCTTCTCGAAAACGGCCACGTATCCGTGCAACAACGCGCAGTTCCTGCAGGATCAGCAAAACTTCGAGAACGGTGAAATCTCCGCGGATCAGTTCGTTGACGTTTGCGGCGTCGTCACCGCGGTGCTTCCCGCCAAGCACACCCGCAGCGGCAATCACGGTTACTTCTACGTGCAGGTTGCCCAGGGCGTGACGATCGAAATCGTTTCCGACCTCGACCAGATGAACGCGCCGAAGTGGCCGTGGGTCATGGTCGGCGACAACACCTATGTGCAGGGTCGCTACTACTACGATAACGACTCGAGCCAGGGTATCGACTGGACTCATCACGGCACCAGCAGCTCCTGGCCGCATGCCGGCTACGTGGTAGTGAACGGTACCAAGTACCAGTAAGCGTTCGGTCGAACCGCAAGGCGCCTGGGCTGCCTTGCGGTTCGACCACGATTCGTTGCCGATCGAAGTATGAGTCTCGCGGACTCGCTACGGTGCTGTCTTTCGGGCTGACCGTGCGGGTGCTGCATGCTGGCGATCGTTGCGTTGAGTTGGGTATTCGCTCTTCTGGCGGGGGCTGCAGCTACCCCTATGGATACGACCTATCTGGCATTGCCGCATGCATCCGGGCAGCGCGTGGCGTTGCACTGCGTGGCACCTGCCAAGCCGGCCGGGCGCGGCGTACTCTTTATCCATGGATCGAGTTTCCCGACCGGGCTCGCCGCCGGATTTGAATTTTCGCCCGGCGATTCATGGATGCATTTCATGGCCGAGCGGGGTTTTCTGGCCTGCGGCCTGGATTTTCTGGGCTTTGGCGCATCGAGTCGGCCACCGGCGATGCTCGGTGCCACCGAGCGTGCGCCACCCGTATTGCGAGCGCAGGATGCCGCCGACGAGATCGCGCTTGCTGTAGCGCACATGAAAAGCTCCCGTGGCGTGCGCGAACTTCATATCGTGGCGCATTCCTGGGGCACGATTCCGGCCGCGACTTACGCTACGCAACACGCGACGACGCTGAAGTCGTTGACTCTATTCGGCCCGGTGGTTCCCGTGGCATCGCCCGCGAAAGAGGGGAGTCATGGAGCCTGGTTTTCGTTGACAGCACAGCAGCGGCTGGCACAGCTGCGATTTGCCGACGTGCTCCCCAAGGACGAGCACTTGCTCGAAGCGGCCGTCGAACAGCGCTGGGCCGCGGCCTATGCGGCGTCCAGCCCACACGTGCCAGGTGACTTGCCGGACCTGATACGTATCCCGGAAGGCTCCAATGTGGATATCGCAGCGGCCATGCGCGGCGTCTATCCTTACGCAGCCGCCGATATCGACCTGCCCGTATTCGTGGTGTATGGAAACTACGATGTCATCGTGGACGATGCGGGCGCGTCGTCGTTCCTGGCGCGGTTTACCGCAAGTCCGATGAAGTGGCGGTTGCGCATCGACGATGGCACGCATGTGATGCATCTCGAACACAACCGTCGTTCCTTGTATGAAAGCGTCAATGCGTTTATCCAGGCGGCAGAAGCAATGCCGCCGTGAACGAACCTGCGAGGTAGCCGCCATGGACATCGAAGATCACGAGACCGGCCTGGCCCGCGTCGCATCGGCGATTGCCGAGCCCGCGCGCAGCCGCATGCTTTGCTGTCTGATGGACGGTTGTGCGCGTACGAGCACCGAGCTTGCCGTCGTCGCGGGCGTCGGGGCGCCGACGGCGAGCGCGCATCTGCAGCGAATGAAGCAGCTGGGCCTGGTCGAGGTATGGGTGCAAGGGCGCCATCGCTACTATCGGTTGGCCAATCATGATGTGGCCCAGGCACTGGAGGCCTTGATGGTGGTAGCCAACCCGGTAACCCGGTGTTTCGTGCCATCGACACCGGCGCCGCTGCGCATGGCGCGCAGTTGCTATGACCATCTGGCTGGAACCTTGGGCGTGGCGTGGCACGACCGTCTGTTGGCGATCGGCTGGATCGCTGCCAGTGCGGATGCGACCGACTATGTGCTTACCGACCTGGGCGTACGCAAGATAGCCGAGCTCGGCATGGATGCGGAGCTATCGCCACGCCGCCGCTTCGCCTACCCATGCATGGACTGGAGCATGCGTCGTCCGCACGTGGGCGGTGCCTTGGGTGCCGCGCTGCTCGACCTCGCGATCAGACGCGGCTGGCTGCAACGACAGCTCGACAGCCGCGCATTGACGGTAACGAACAAGGGGCTGCGCGAACTGGAGTCGATCTTTGGAATAACGCAGCTGGCGCGTACGCCAGCGTAGAGCGTGGCTTACGGGATCTCACTTGGGGCGCCGTATGGCTCTGAGTTTGCTATTACTGCCGTCGCCGCAGAAGAATCGGTCCGCGCCATCGGATTCGAGGCCGGATACGCCGACGCCGGCCGGCATCTCCAGGATGTCGAGCGTTTCGCCAGTGAGCGGGTCGATGCGCCTTACGTCGCTCTGATCATCTTCCCAGCTGCCATGCCAAAGTTCGCCGTCGACCCAGGTGACGCCGGTGACGAAGCGATTGGATTGGATGGTGCGAAGGATCGCGCCGGTTTGCGGATCGATCTGATGGATCTTGCGCTCCCGATACTGTCCCACCCACAGCGTGCCCTCGGCCCATGCAAGCCCCGAGTCGGCGCCACCGCCGGGTGCCGGAATGGTGGTCAGTACGCGACCGGTGGCGGGGTCGATCTTCTGGATGCGGTCTTCGGCGATCTGAAACAGATGCTCGCCATCGAAGGCGGTGCCCGCGTGCGCTGGAACGTCGATCGAACGCTGCGTCTTTCCGCTGGCCGGGTCCATGGCTTTCAAGCTGTCGCCGGTGGCAAACCATACGTGATGACCGTCATAGGTCACGCCATGTACGCGCTCGACACCTGGAAAAGGGCCGTACTCCTGGATGATGTTGGCGGCTGATCGTTTCATGAGGATCTCGAAATTTTTGGACGTGAAGGGATTTTGGGGTATGCCGAAAAGCCAGCTGAGTTTGTAGGAGCGACTTCAGTCGCGACTCACGGTTACGTCACGGCCCGTCGCGACTGAAGTCGCTCCTACAAAATAGCTGGTCATTCGAACGTTCTGCATGCCGCCATCCTAGTCGCCAGGTAACGGAGCAGGGAGTAACAAGGTCGTCGCGAATCCTGGCATGGGTGGCGTCATCCATCGGCGTGCACGTCCATGGCCGAACGACTGCACCTTGCCTGCTGCCGCCAGCGTATCGAGCGCGCGTTGCACGGTACGCTGGCTGGCGCCAAGCGCGAGCGCCAGGGCCGAGCTCGACCAGGACTCGCCGTCGGCCAGGAAAGCAAGGACAGCGGCATGCTTTTCCTCGACCGGCCGCGTCAGCAAGGCAACGTCGCGTGCGTACCGTGGCGCCAGCGCAAACCCTCGCTTGGTCGCGTTGATATCGGCCAGTTGCTCCAGCATGCCGCGAAGCCGCCCGATTTCGACGCGCAGGCGTACCCGATGCGTTTCATCGATGAGTTTTGCGCGAAACGCCTGCGCAATAAGCGCCTCCCGCGATACATCGCCGGGCCACGCTTCGGCCAGCATCCGGGCCAGTACGAATAACACCGGGCGCGTGGCCAGCGAAACCACTTTATGCGCATCGCGCACGATATAGCGGCATGCATCGACGACGAACGTTTTCGACGCCAGCAAGGTCTCGACCTCGTCGAGCAGCACGAGTCGCTGTTCGCTACCTGCGATCAGGCGCGCGGCGGGTGTATTGAGGGCCAGTCGAGCGTTATCGACCTCTGCCGCCAGCGCGGGAATACCCGCCCGATCCGCGGCGTGCGCAGCCCGATCGAGCGCGGCACGTGCGGCATGGGCCTGGACACGTCGCATGGCGATGCCTGCCTGGATTAGTTCGTGCGCGGCCATCAATGCGGGTGGAAAGGGTGTCGTGTCCAGACCGGCAAGCAGGCGGTCAACCTCGTCGAGTTGGCCGATCAGCAAAAGGCGTCGTACCTGGAGGTACTGCGCATGCGCAGCATTGATGCGGTCGCCATGTTGTTCAAGCGTTATCCGCGCGGCGTCGAGGGTTTTCGCAGGCCAGGCCAGCTCACGCGAGGCAAGTGCAATCTCCGCCTCGGCGACGACGCAGCGCGCACGGGCCAGGGCTTCCTTTGGGCCGAATGCGCGCGCCGCGCTACGGAGGAGTGTCTTCGCGCGCGGGAGGTCGCCCAATTGCGCCATCGCGATGCCGCGCAGCGCGAGCGCCGGTGCGTCGTCGCGCAGGGCGATCCGGTTCAGTGCGCCTAGCGGATCACCCGAGGCCAGTGCGCGCGCCGCAGCCGTGATCAGCGAGTCCATCGGAATCCCGACACACTTGTCACTCCCACCGTTCGATTGCCCGGGTGCAGTCTATCTCACGACAACCCCCGCATTACACAGAGGAAAGGGCCATGACGACACATACGATCGGGACGCGTGAAGAATGGTTGGCGGCGCGACTTGAGCTGCTTGACGCCGAAAAGGAGCTTACGCGGCGCAACGACGCGCTGGCGCAGCAGCGGCAGGCGCTGCCATGGGTACGCATCGACAAGTCCTACCGATTCGAGACCGACCAGGGGAACGCCTCGCTGGTGGACCTGTTCGGCGGGCGCTCGCAGCTCATCGTGTATCACTTCATGTTCGGTCCCGACTACAAGGCCGGGTGTCCATCGTGCTCGTCGATCGCCGACAGCTTCAACGGCATCGTGACACATTTGCAGCATCACGATGTCGCGTTCTGGGCGATGTCGCGGGCGCCCCTGGAAAAGCTGCAGGCCTACAAGAAGCGCATGGGATGGACATTTCCCTGGGCCTCTTCGAGCAGCGGCGATTTCAACTTCGATTTCAATGTCTCTTTCACCGAACAGCAGCAGCGCGACGGCCAGATCGAATACAACTACCAGCGCGGCGGGCATGCCATGGATGCCGCGCCGGTGCCGGAACCGGTTGTGCAATTCGCCGATACCTGTGGCACCGATCCGCGCACGTACGCACGCGACCGTCCTGGCGTGAGTACTTTCGTGCTGGAGGACGGCGTCATCTATCACACCTATTCCACCTATGCGCGAGGCGTCGATGGCATCTGGGGCATGTATCAATGGCTCGATCGCGCACCCAAGGGGCGCAACGAGATGGGTGTCTGGTGGCGGCGCCATGATGAGTACGACAAGGCGTGATCCGGAATGTCTACCTGGCGCAATGAGGGGATGTTCTGGGCGACCTGCACGTTGTTCTTTGTCGGTAGCGTTATCGTAACGACGCTCTGGTGCTCGGCCATGTCGGGTATGGGCGGTATGCCCATGCCCGGTCACTGGTCGCTGTCGATGGCATGGATGCCCATGGAAGGGCAGACATGGCTCGGCCTCGCGGTATCGTTCCTTGCCATGTGGACGGTGATGATGGTGGCCATGATGCTGCCGTCCCTTGTCCCTGTTTTGCATCGCTGTCGCGATGCCGCGAGCCATGTGCACCATCAGCGCCCCGGCCAGCTGACCGCATGGGTCAGTGTGGGTTATTTCTCTGTATGGGTCGCGTTCGGCATGGTCGTCTTTGTGCTGGGTGTCGGGTTTACGGCACTCGCGATGCAACAGCCGATCGTGGCGCGGGCTGTACCGGTCGCCACCGGTGTGGTCGTGGTATTGGCCGGCGTCCTGCAGTTGACCGTATGGAAGGCACACCAATTGGCCTGTTGTCGGGAAACATCGAAGCATCTGCCGATGAATATCGGCAGCGCGTGGCGATTTGGCCTGCGCCGTGGACTTCATTGCAGCTACTGCTGCGCAGGTCTTACCGCGGTGCTCGTCGTCAACGGCGTCATGGACCTGGGCGTGATGACCGCCGTTACGGTGGCCATCACCACCGAACGTCTCGCGCCAGGAGGCCGGCGCATGGCGCAGGCGATCGGTGGCATCGTTATCGTTCTAGGGATGGGTTTGATCGTGCGTGGCGCCGGGTGGGGCGCGTTTCCCTAGGTCGTTCGGCAGGGCGTTCCAGTCAGCGAGCGCCCGCGGTCATGAGGATCCGTTCGATGTCGCTATACCGCCGTTCCCGCGCATGCTGAAGCGGTGTCATACCGTTGCCATCCGCGAGATTGACGTCTGCCTTCGCGTCGACAAGCAACTGGACAATCTTCACGTATGCGGGACCGCCGTTGCCGAGCATGATGGCTTCAAGCAGGGCCGTCCATGTCAGGTTGTTGATGTGATCGACGTCCACGCCGGCAGCAATCAGCGTGCGGACGGTGTCGACATGTCCACGTTCGGCGGCCGGTATGAGTGCCGTGCCGCCATAGCGATTGGTGCTCTTGATGTCGGCACCATGAGCCAGCGTCATGCGCAGGATTTCAAGGTGGCCACGTGCGCCGGCGTAAAGATAGGGGCTGTCCTTGATCGCGTCCTTGGCGTTGACGTCGGCTCCCGCCTCGATCAGCACCTTGGCCGCCTCGATGTGATTGCCATGGGTGGCAATGAGTAACGGTGTCCGCTGCGCCCGGTCGCGCGCGTCAACGTTCACGCCCTTGCGCAGAAGATCCTCGATCTCGTTGGCGTCGCCTTTGCCGGCGGCGATGCGTAGCTGTCGCTCGATGGGGCTGTCGTTTGCGAAGGAAGTCATGGACATCGCCATGGCGACGCCAAGGACGCAGGCCATAGACAGGCGTTTCATCAGCACGTGTTTTCTCCATGTATCTCGCCACCGGGTGGGCGTTAGGCTGACACGGGGCATTTGCCCGGCGTACATGAGCCATGCTAAATATCGCGTAGCCTATTGAGAAGGTAAATATTCAAATGGCCGTCAGTGCAAAATCGAATAGGTTGCTGTTGGAGCTTGATCTTCTGCGCGCACTGGTCACCGTCGCCGACTGCGGCAGTTTCACCACCGCTTCGGTGCGCCTGCATTCCACGCAGTCGACGGTGAGCCAGAAGGTGCGTCGTCTTGAGGACATGGCAGGTCACCTGTTGCTTGTGCGAGGCAATGGCGATGTGCGGCCAACGGATTCCGGAGAGATCGTGCTCGCGTACGCGCGACGTCTGCTCGCGCTTAACAACGAATTGCTGGACGCGCTGACTGGCGCCGATGTGGCGGTGACGATGCGGCTGGGCGTGCCGGACGATTTCGTGGCCGGCGGTACGACTCGATTGCTGGCTGCGTTCAACCGCAAGCATCCGCAGCTGAAGCTGGAGGTCACCACTGGCTTGAGCCGCGACCTCGCCGGTAGCTATGACCGGGGCGAACTGGATCTGGTCCTCGTCAAGCAACGCCGTCATAGTCGCGAAGCCGTGGCTCGATGGCCCGAGCGCATGCGCTGGATCGATAGTGTGAAGAGTCCAGCCCACGACCTGGACCCGTTGCCCCTGGTTGCATTCCCGCCGCGAGGACTTTATCGCGACGAGATGATCAAGGCGGTAGAGAGCATGGGGCGCCGTTGGCGCATCAGCTTCACCAGTTCAAGCCTGCAAGGTATTCAGTCGGCGGTCGCCAGTGGACTCGGTATCAGCCTGCTTCCTGCGCGTGCCGTCAACGCTGACCACGCGGTGTTGACACGCAAGCAGGGCCTGCCGGCTATCGATACGATGGACATTGCGCTCCTGCATCGGCCGACGGCGGATGCGGTCGTCAAGGAACTGGGACGTGAGCTGGGGCGGATGCTGGACCGCGAAATAAAGTAGCCCAGCGCTTCCGCGTGCTGATGGTCGCGGCACAACCGCGTCAAGGAACCTCGAAAAATCGCAGTTTTTCCTACTCGTCATCCCGGCTTGCGCCGGGATGACGAGTAGGAAGGGCTTTCAGAGGTTCCCGTCGGTCTTGCTGCTCTTCCAGAACTCGCCGTGGCGCACGATGACTCGTTCGCTGGGTACGCCCGCCACGGCAGCCGCGCCGTTCGGAGCGTCGACCACGACGAACGTCGCTTCGTTGCCGGGGCGCAGACCATAGTCGCGCTTGCCCAGCACTGTCGCGCCCGCATGGGTGGCCATATCGAGTGCGACGAGCAACTCGCTGTCCGTATAGAAACCCGAACGGTAACCGATCAGGTTCGCGCGCTGGAGCATGTCGCCGTTGCCATACGGCCACCAGGCGTCGCGGATATTGTCGTTACCGGCGAACACGTGCACCCCGGCCGCACGCAGGCGCAGGACCGGTGGGAAAGGGCGGTCGCCCGGGGCATTGGTCATGATGGCAATGCCGGTGTCAGCCAGCACTCGGGCTGTGCGATCCACCACGTTCCCCGCAACCTCACCCAGAGCGTACGCATGGCTGACGGAGACGCGTCCACCCATGCCGAGAGCGCGCGTACGTTCGGCGATGCGCAGTAACTGCTCGATGCCCTGCATGCCGGGTTCGTGTAGATGGATATCGACCTTGACGTCACGCCTCTCGGCAATAGCAAACACCACGTCCAATTGACCTTCGGCGTCGCCATCGAAGCTTGTCGGGTCGATGCCGCCAATTACATCTGCGCCTTCGAGCATCGCTGCATCGAGCAGGGCGGCAGTGCCTGGGCAGGACATCACGCCGGCTTGTGGAAAGGCAACGATCTCGATGTCGATCAAACCCTGCCACCGGCTTCGCGCTTCCACGACTGCGCGGAGGTTGGAAAGGCCCGTCGTGGCGTCGACGTCAACGTGACAACGCATGGCCACGGTACCGAACATGGCTGCCTGTTCAATCAAGGCATTTGCGCGCTCCGTCATGGGACGTGCTTGGGCGAGCAGCGATTTCTCGACAGCCAGGCGATCACGCAGTGTGTCGGCCGGCACGTGCGGCCGCCATGTATCGCCCACGAAGCTTTTGTCGAGGTGGATATGGCCGTCAACGAAAGCGGGCATCACAAGCCTGCCTTGCAGGTCGATCACTTCGTGAGAAGTGTCGACCGGGTTGTCGATGCCGGGGTCGACGATACGGCCGTTTTTAACCGCCAGGCGTATGTTGTCGCCATGGATATCCACGGCGTTGTCGAACAGACGATCAAACATGGCACGGTCTCATGGTTGCCATCGCGATACCAGGCGCGATGCATGGTGTGGAAAAGGCTTGTCACCATAATGCCGTACCCGGTTATTTTCTAATTAAATAATACGATGCCTATTATTCGATAATCAAATGACGCACGGTGCTTTTTGAACCGGCCATCTCGGGCGCGCGCCGGATTAGCTGAATAGTTCTTCGAGCCAGTCGTCGACGGCTTGGTAGTATCGCGCGGCTTGCTCCTGCGGCACCGGTGACGATGGTCTCGGAGGGACGGCACGCGAGCCTTCCTGACGAGCCTCTCTCGGCGTCATCGCAAAACGGCGCTGAAATGCCCGTGCGAATTGGCTGCTGTTGGAAAAGCCCAGCCGTAGCGCGATATCGGTGATCGATTTGCCGGCAGTTCTCGCCCCAAGGGCGATTTCACGATAGGCGGCATCAAGTCGCTTGTCGCGAATGATCTTGGCGATGCCTCCATCGGCGGCGAATATCCGATACAAGTGTGCTCGCGAGACTTGATGACGTTGCATCAGCAGGGCGGGGCCGAGCTCGCGTTCATAGAGATTGGCTTCGATGAACTCAAGCAGCTGCTGCCGCAGCATCTGCATCATCGGTGTGCTGGCCTCGGGTGCGTCATAAGCATGCTGGGCCAACCCCGCAGCCAGCAGGCTGAGTACCGACTGTTCCACCGCAGAGGCTTCTTCATCGCTGAGATCGGACGCCGTACGACATATGCTCAGGATGAAGTCGGCGAGGATACGGGTCAGCGGCTGCTCCGACGGCATCACTACGCCATGCAGATTCCTGCCGCGGATCGCCCGGTCCAGCAGGCCGCGTGTAAGCACCAGCGATACGGTGGAACCATCCGTAGCGACCGTGGAAAAAGGCCGGGCCAGATCGAACAGGCAGATATCGCCCGAGCGAATGTGCAAGGGATGACCGTCGCACGTCGTCTCGTTCGAACCGACCAGGTACAACTGCAACAGGTATTGGTCGAGCCCGATCTGTAGAGCCAGCTTGCGATCGCGCTGATACTGCGGCTGGTTGAATCTCGACGAGCCGACGATCATGGAACTGGCCGGCGGCGAAGACATGGGCTAGTCCGGTGTTCTGGTCGCGCCATTCTTGTGAGAGTCGGTGCGGTCACTACGCGCCACATGCCATTGCACAGACCAGGATCAGCCTGCTCCGCGGACATACGTATCCCCTGTCTCACTACCTTCCCCTGTCACGCACACCCGAGACAGCGGCGGATGATATCGAAGCTATTTACCCGAAAGGTGATCCACAGCGGATTTTGTGAGTCGTTGTCCCGTGCCTAATGGCATATACGGCTGTCATACCTGATATTCAGATCAGGAATGCCAGAGACAAATTGACGAATTTGATGAGACAAGTCGGATATCGTTGTTACGCGCCATCCCCATAAACTTTCCGAAAGATTGACGTCAGGAACGGGGGCGTGGGAATTCCGCGCGGTGAGGGCTTGCTTGGCAGCCAGCACCCGTAGGCGTTCGCGCATGATCTTGGCTTTCTACTCGACAACCGCGACGCGTGTCGCGTTGGCAGGGTAGGGAGCTGGCGTCCCCAGGGAATCGGGAGGCACAGGGTGCGGCGTTCTATCGCGTTTGTCTACGCAAGTTTTTACAAAACATCTGCCGAGCGGCGATCTGCCGCCATATTCCGCGCATTCGCTTTCGCACACCTGTCAGGTGTCATTGGTCTGCGCGATACACGCATCCGTCGCATGCCGCATTCATGGTGCTTCCACGCCGCTTGTCTTGCGTGAGTCGCCTTCGCGCGGCTCTTCATGCAGCCGTGTCTCTACCTAAGTCCGTATTCGTTTGATATCCACAGGGGAAAGTGATGAACCGAGTATTCCGCATCGTCTGGTCCACGGCATTCAATACATGGGTGGTGGCGTCGGAACTGACGGGAAAGCACGGCAAGGGACGTGGACGTTCCAGTGCGGGCGGCACGGATGAGCGCTCTTCATCGCGACTCGCGCCATTGACATTGCGTCTGGGTATGTTGGCGGCGCTCGCGGCGTTGTATGCGCCCGCGACGTTGGCGACCGATCGCTACTGGGACGTCAATGGTGGCTCGGCTGGCAGTGGCGGTACCGGTACCTGGGATACGCTGTCGGCGTATTGGAATGCCGCCAACGATGGCGTCGCCGGTCCTTTCACCGCGTGGAATAACGCGGCGCTCGACAACGCGATATTCGCAGGAACGGCCGGCACCGTGACGCTGTCCACGCCGATCACCGTCAACGCGCTCACTTTCTCGGTAAATAACTACACGCTCACCGGTAGCACGATCACGCTGGCCGGTACGACACCAAGCATCTCGGGCAGCGGCACGATCAACTCCGTCATTGCCGGTAATGCGGGGCTTACCAAAAACGCGGCCGGCATATTGTTTCTGAACGGGGCTAACACCTTCAGCGGCGGCGTCGCCCTGAACCAGGGGCAGCTCACGCTAGCCAGCGATGCCGCCCTGGGTGCCGCCAGCAACGGTGTCACCGTGGCAAACGGTACCCAGCTCAATGCCACCGGCGCGCTGGCCGCCAGCCGTGTGATTACGCTGAGCAGCGGTACCGTCACCATTACGGGTGCCGGCGTCGGGTCGGCGCGTTTCACCGGCGCCGGCGGTGACGGCGAACGGTGGCGTCACGCTGAATAACAATGCCAATGATTACACCGGCGGGACGGTCTTCATCGGCGGCGGCAATTACAGTTTCACTTCCATCGGCAACCTCGGCCAGGCGAGCTCTCTTGGCGCGCCAACCACGGCAGCGAATGGCATCGTGGCCGTCGTGGCGGGCGCCTCAACGTCAATCCTGAACTACATCGGTTCCGGTAGCATTTCCAACCGCGATTGGCAGTTCGGCAATACCTTCACCACCGGCACGGCACTCACGAACCTCGGTACCGGTACCCTGGAGCTGGACGGCAACATCATGATGTCCGGTTCCAACCCACCGTCCCAGACCTTCGCAGCCTGGAACGCCGACATGAAACTGCTGGGCGTGATAAGCAGCCCCACGTCGACGCGCAGCATCATCTATAACGGTTCAGCGGGTCGGACCATCACGTTGGGGGGCGCCAATACCTACACCGGCGCCAGCGGCATCACTGCGATCACGGTGGTTGCGCCCGTGCTGGCCGATACCGGCACGAGCAGCTCCTTCGGCACGGGTACGGCCGGCGGCATCAATTTGCAGTCCGGCACGCTGAGCTACACGGGCGGGGCGACGTCGTCCAATCGCGTGTTTCAGTTCGACGGTGCCAGCACCATCGCCAATAACAACAATCTCACCGGCGGTCCGCTTACGCTCACCGGCGCGGCCAATTTCGTCGCAGGCGGCACCGATACGATCACGCTGGGCGGCAGCTACGCCGGTACCAATACGTATTCCGGCGCCATCGGCGGCACCGGCAGCGTGCTGATCAACACCAGCGGCAATTGGGTGCTGAGCGGTGCCAATACCTATGCGGGCACCACGACGGTGACGGCCGGCACGCTCACCGCCGGCAACGTCAATGCCTTCGGCGCCTCGAAGGGCCTGATCGTCAACGGTGGCCTGCTGGATCTCAACGACCTGGCCATTACCGCGCCTTCGCTGGCCGGCACGAGCGGCGCTGTGAATCTGGGCAGCGGGTCGCTCACGCTCAATGCGGCTTCGGGCAGCACGTCTTACGCGGGTAGCATCGGCGGCACCGGCAGCCTGACCAAACTTGGCGCGGGCACCCAGACACTGACCGGCGCCAACACGTACAGCGGTGCTACCACCATCGACGGCGGCTCGCTGGTGCTGGACTATTCCGTCGCGGGTGCGCCGGCCAGCAACATCATCGGCAGCAGTTCGACGCTCAACCTGGACGGCGGCACGCTTTCCATCAAGGGCGCGGCTGCGGCGAACACGCAGATATTCAACGGCCTCAACATTACAGGCGGCAACAACCGCATCAGCGCCACTGCCGGCTCGGGTGGTTCGCTGGCGGTCTCGCTGGGCGCGATCAATCGCAGCGCTGGTCTGGTCGATTTCGCCTTCAATACCGGCACGACGATCAGCACAACGCATGCGGACGGTGCGCTCGGCGGTTGGGCCACGGTCAACCAGTCGGACTATGCTCAGGTGACTGGTGGCGTCATTACCGCCTTCACCAACTACGCAGACAAGGACGATGCGAGCACCTGGCTGAGCGGCGACATCGTCAGCGACGAAGGCGGCAACGCTAATACGCCGTACTTCGGTACGGTCAATGGCAATGTCGCATTGGGCGGTATGAAGATTGCCGCGGCGGCAACATCGATCGTGAAAGTCGGCACCGGCAATACGCTGAGCGTCGACGGCAGCATCATCGTGTCGCCCACGGCAGGCAGTGCCACGGAAACGATCCAGGGCGGTTCGCTGACCGGTGGTGCCGGCGGTAGCCCGCTGGGCGTACTGCAGAACAGCTCGGGCAACTTCAATATCAGCTCGACCATCGTGGACAACGGCGGCGCCACCAGCTTCGCCTTGAACGGCCTGGGTACGGGCGCGGTGACGCTCTTCGGTGCCAACACGTATACCGGCTCGACTACGGTAAGCGGTGCCACGCTGGCTTTCAACAGCGTTGCCAATGGTGGTGCAGCGAGCGCCATCGGCGCTTCGTCCAATGATTCGTCGAACCTCGTGCTGGAGAACGGCACGCTGCATTACACCGGCGCGACCGGCAGCACGGATCGCGGTTTCACCCTGGTCGATAACGGCCCTTCGCGGACGATCCAGGTCGACGGCACCACCAACCTGACGTTCAGTGGCGTGGTCACCAGCCCCGACGATGCGGGCTTCACCAAGACCGGCGCCGGCACGTTGACGTTGTCGAACGCGGCCAATGATTTCGTCGGCCCCGTCACGGTGAGCGCCGGCTTGTTGTCGACCGGCACGTTGGCCAATGGTGGGCTGGCAAGTGGTATTGGCGCAGGCAGCAATGCTTCGGCCAATCTGGTGCTGCAGACTGGCGGTGGCCTGGAGTATTCGGGTGCAAGCACGCCGACGAACCGCGGCTTTACGCTCGCCTCGGGTCAGGGCCATGTCGCGGTCGACCAGGCGGCCACCACGCTGACCGATAGCGGCGCCGTGGTTGGCACGGGCACGCTGGTCAAAGACGGTGCCGGCACGCTGGTGCTGTCCGGCGCCAACACCTATACGGGTGGCAGCACGATTACGGCCGGCACGTTGCGTGCCGGCTCCGCCACGGCCTTCGGCGCCAATGGCCCGATGACGGTCAACGCCGGCGCCACACTGGATGCGGCCACCTTCCCGGTCAACATCGGCGCGTTGAACGGCGCGGGCAACGTCACGCTAGGTGGTGCGGGCAGCGGGCTGACCATCAACGGCAACGGCGTATGGACGGGCGTCATCAGTGGTGTGGGTGGTGTGACGATCGCCAGCGGGCGCAGCCAGACCATGACCGGCTGCGGCAACAGCTATACCGGCGTCACCGAGATCCTGTCCAGCACGCTCACCACCGATTGTCTGGCCAACGGCGGCCAAGCCAGCGGTATCGGCGCTTCCGGCAACGCAGCCTCCAACCTTCTGCTGGGCGGCACGCTCATCTATACCGGCGCCAGCGTCACCATTGATCGTGGCTTTCAGCTGATCGCCAACTCCGCGATCAACGTCAGCAATGCAGCCACTACGCTGGGTTTCACAGGACCGATCGTGGCCAACGGCCAGATCCAGAAACAGGGGCCGGGTACGCTCGTGCTGAGCGGCACTAATGCCAATATCATTGGCACCTACGTCCGCGGCGGCATCTTGCGCGCCGGCACCACCAACGCGTTCGGCAGCGGCTACCTGGTGACGGACAACCTCGCCGGCCTGTCGGTCGACCTCAACGGTTTCAACACCAATGCGAGCTATCTGGCTGGCGGCGGTACCGCGGGCGGCAACATCAATCTTGGCAGCGGCACGCTGACGGTCACCAGCGGAAGCGGCTTGGCAGCTCAAGCAACCTATGCCGGTGCCATCACGGGAACGGGCAGCTTCGTCAAGAACGGCGGGAACATCGAATATCTCAGCGGCGGCGCCAGTACCTATACCGGTACCACGACCATCGGCAGCCTCGCGGCCACCGGCGGCACGCTCGCGGTGAACGTGCTTGCCGATGGCGGCATGGCCAGCTCCATCGGTGCCTCGAGCAATGCGGCCAGCAACCTCGTGCTAAACAACGGCACGTTGCAATACCTGGGCGCAGGCAACAGCACCAATCGTCTGTTCACGCTGGGGCCGTCCAGCACGCTGGATGCGTCCGGCAGCGGCGCGGTGCAATTCACCAATACCGGCGCGGTCGCGTTCAGCGGTCCCGCCAATTCGGCACAGGTTGTTGCGATCACCGGCATCAGCACCGACAACAACAGTCTGGCGTTGCAGATCACCGATAACGGCACCGGCAAGACCTCGGTCAACAAGAGCGGCACAGGAACGTGGATTCTGCGCAACGCGGCCAGCACGTATACCGGTGTCACCACCATCTCCGGTGGCGTGCTCGGTGTGGACCATCTCAACAACGGCGGCCAGGCGAGCAGTATCGGCGCCTCGTCGAATGTCGCCTCCAATCTGGTGATCGGCAACGGCGCGACCTTGCGTTACACCGGCGCCGGCGACACCACCGATCGTCTGTTCACCTTGTCGGCTGGCACCAGCGTGATCGAATCGTCCGGCACGGGCGCCATTGTCTTCAGCAATACCGGGTCGGCCGCTTATGCCGGCAACAGTGCACGCACGCTGAGCCTGGGTGGTACCAACACCGGCAACAACACCATGGGCGGCACCATCATCGACGGTCTGGGTGGCGCCACTACGTTGGCCAAGAACGATGCGGGCACCTGGCTGCTGACCGGCACCAATACCTACAGCGGCAACACCGTGGTGAATAACGGTCTGCTGCAGTTGGGTAACGGCGGCACCACCGGCTCGATTGCCAGCGCGACCATCATCGTCGACACGGCGGGCACGCTGGGCTTCGATCGCTCCGACACGATGACGCTGGCAGGCATCATTTCCGGCGCAGGCGACGTGGTGCAGTCCGGCACCGGCACGACCGTGCTGGCTGCCACCGAGACCTACACCGGCGGCACGACGATCAGCGCGGGTACGCTGCAGCTGGGCAATGGCGGTGCGAATGGCTCCATCGTGGGTAACGTGGTCGACAACGGCACGTTGGCGGTCGATCGTTCGGACGTCTATACGTTTGCCGGCCTGATCTCGGGCAACGGCGGCGTGACCCAGCGCGGCAGTGGCACGACGGTATTGACGGCGGCCAACAGCTACAAGGGCTCGTCGACAGTGGAGTCCGGCACGCTGCTGATCGACGGCGATCAATCGGCCGCGACCGGTGCCACGGTGGCACAGATCGGCGGCACGCTGGGCGGCAAGGGCACGATCGGCGGCGACGTGGCGATTGCCGACGGTGGCACGCTGAGTCCTGGCGATACGGGAGCCGCCGGTACGCTCACCATCAACGGTAGCTTGGCGCTGAGCGGCGGCTCGGCGATGAACTACCAGTTCGGCCAAGCCAATGTGGTCGGCGGTACGCTCAACGACCTGACCGTCGTGCACGGCAACCTTACGCTGGACGGTACGCTCAATGTATCGGCCACGCCGGGCGGCAGTTTCGGCCCGGGCCTGTATCGCATCGTCAGTTACGACGGGTCGCTCAACGACCAGGGTCTGACCCTGGGCAGCACGCCCGCGGGCAGCTTCCAGGTGCAGACGTCGGTGGCCAATCAGGTCAACCTGCTCAACAGCAATGGATTGTCGCTCAACTTCTGGGATGGTCCCAACGGACATGCCAACAACACCGTCGACGGTGGCACCGGCGTCTGGCAGAACGCTGCGGGCAATGACAACTGGACCGAGCAGACGGGACAGTTCAATGCTCCGTATGCCGATGGACAGTTCGGCATCTTCATGGGTACGGCCGGTACGGTAACGGTCGACGACAGCCTGGGTGCGGTGACCAGTTCGGGCATGCAGTTCGCCGTGAGCGGCTACAACGTTACGGGTGACGCGATCACGCTCAACGGTGGGCCGTCGATCATTCGTGTGGGCGACGGTACCGCCGCTGGTGCGAACATGACCGCGATTATCAGCGCGTCGCTTATCGGTACTGGCGGTCTTGAGAAGGACGACCTCGGCACGCTGGTGCTCGCCGGCACGAACACATACACCGGCGGCACCGCGATCAACGACGGCACGCTGCAGATTTCCAGCGACACCAATCTTGGCGATGTCGGCGGTGGTCTGACCATCGATAGCGGTACGTTGCGCAATACGGCGGCGATTACTTCGGCGCGCGCAGTGACGATCGGGCAGGGTGGCGGTACGTTCGAAACACAGGCCAATCTCGATCTGACCGGTACGATTGCGGGAGCCGGTGGCCTCATCAAGACCGGTGCGGGTACGTTGACGCTCGATGGCGTCAATAGTTATGCAGGCGGCACGGCAATCAAGGGCGGTACCGTGTCGGTGTCCAGCGACGCCAACCTCGGTAATGCGGCCGGCGCGCTGTCGCTCGATGACGGCACGCTGCTCAATACCGCGGCGTTTGCCTCGGCACGCAACGTCACGCTCGGTGCGGGTGGTGGCACGTTTGTGACGCAGGGTGACTTGACGCTGTCGGGCACGATCGGCGGTGCCGGCGCGTTGACCAAGAATGGTGGCGGTACGCTGCTTCTTGCCGCCGACAACAGCTATACGGGCGGCACGACAATCGCTGGCGGCGTATTGCAGCTCGGCAACGGTGGCACGGCCGGCTCGGTGGTCGGCAACATGGTCGATAACGGCACGCTGGTCTTCAATCGCAGCGATACGTCCACGTTTGCAGGAACGATTTCCGGCAGCGGCTCGCTGGAACAGCAGGGCAGCGGTACCACGGTGCTGTCGGGCGCCAATACGTATACCGGCCCGACAGCGGTGCGCGCCGGTAGCCTGATCGTCAATGGCGACCAGACGGCGGCAACGGGCACAACGTCGGTGGATGCGGGCGCTACGCTGGGTGGCATGGGTGTGATCGGCGGTGACGTCAATCTGGCCGATGGTGCCACGCTGAGTCCTGGCAATGTCGGTACGGCCCCAGGCACATTGTCCATCAAGGGCAGCTTAGCCATGAGCGGCACGTCCAACCTTGCCGTCGACTTCGGGCAGGCCAACGTCGTGGGTGGTCCTCTCAACGATCTCGTGCAGGTGACTGGCGACCTCACGATCGATGGCACGGTCAATGTGTCAGTTTCTTCAGGTGGCACGTTCGATCCGGGCATCTACCGCATCATCAGTTACGGCGGCACGCTGACCGACAACGGCCTGACCGCAGGCTCGGTGCCGTCGCCGGACTACCTGCTGCAAACCTCGATCGCTCAGCAGGTGAACCTGGTCAACACCAATGGTCTGACGGTGAACTTCTGGGATGGCAACGGCGCTCGTGGGGACGGCCAGGTGCAAGGTGGCGATGGCGTGTGGCAGAACGCTTCAGGCAACGACAACTGGACGCTGACGGACGGCACGATCAACGCGCCATTTCAGGACAGCAGGTTCGCGATCTTCGCTGGCGCTGCCGGCACGGTGACGGTCGATGCCAGTCTGGGTGCGATCAATACCACGGGCATGCAGTTCGCGACCGACGGCTATCGCGTCGAGGGCGATCCGATCGTATTGGTCGCCAATGGCGTTGACGCACCGGTGATTCGCGTCGGCGACGGCACGACGCTGGGCGCGGGCATGACGGCGACGATCGCATCCGAGCTTCAGGGGACCGCTGGTCTGACGAAGACGGATCTGGGCACCCTGGTGCTGGCAGGCGACAACACCTACGGCGGTACCACGACCATCAACAGCGGCACGCTGCAATTGGGCGAGGGCGGGACGACCGGTTCGATACTCGGCGATGTCGCCGACAACGGTACGCTGGCCTTCAATCGTTCGGACGTCCATACGTTCGATGGCCAGATCTCCGGTACGGGCGGCGTGACGCAGCTTGGCAGCGGCACGACAGTGCTGACGGGAACCAACACCTACACTGGCGCCACCACGGTGCAGGGCGGCACGTTGTTGATCAATGGCGATCAGACGGCTGCTACCGGTGCAACGACGGTGCAGAGCGGTGGCACGATCGGTGGTGTGGGCATCATCGGCGGAGACGTGACGATTGCCGATGGCGGTACGCTGAGCCCGGGCACGGCAGCGGGAGCGGCCGGTACGCTCACCATCGACGGCAACCTGGCGCTTGGCGCGAACTCGACGCTCAACTACGAGCTCGGCCAGGCCGGTACGCCGGGCGGAGCATCCAACGATCTCACCGTGGTGCATGGCAATCTCACCCTGGACGGCACGCTCAATGTGGCGACCACGGCGGGCGGCAGTTTCGGGGCGGGTGTGTACCGAATCTTCAGCTATGACGGCACGCTGACCGACAACGGACTCGCGCTGGGTACGCTGCCCGGCACGGATGTCTTCGTGCAAACCTCGTTGGCCAACCAGGTCAATCTGGTAAGCACGCAGGGGCTGACACTCAGCTTCTGGGATGGCCCGGGTCACGCGAACGATGGCGCGATCAACGGTGGCGATGGCACGTGGCGACTGGCCGACAACGACTACTGGACCGAGGCGACTGGCGCCATCAACGCGCCATACTCCAATGGTTCGTTTGCCGTCTTCGGCGGTACTGCTGGCACGGTGACGGTGGATAACGCTAATGGGCAGGTAACCGCTTCGGGCATGCAGTTCCAGACCGATGGCTATCACCTCACGGGCGGTTCCATCGAATTGACGGGCAGTGCCGCCACCATTCGCGTGGGCGACGGCACCGCGGTCGGAGCAGGCATGACTGCTACCATCGACTCCGCAGTTACCGGCGGCAGCATGCTGGTGAAGGATGACCTGGGCACCCTCGTGCTCACCGGCTCCAACACCTATAGCGGCGGCACTGACGTGCATGCCGGTACGTTGCAGGTGGAGAACGACGGGAATCTCGGTTTGTCATCGAGCACTCTCTCGATCGACGATGCAACGCTGCACACCACCGGTAGCTTCCTGACGAGCCGCGCGGTGGGACTGGGTGGCGCGGCCACCATCGACACCGATGACGGCACCACGCTCGAGTTCGATAGTGGTATCGGCGGCACCGGCAGCCTCACCAAGGCTGGCGCCGGTACGCTGGTATTGGGTGGCGCGTCGCGTTACAGCGGCGCCACGACGGTAAGTGGAGGTACCTTGAGCGCGGCTGTGGATGGCGCGTTCAATGCGTCTTCTGCATTTACGGTACAACAGGCAGGCACGCTGGACCTGGGCGGTCATGCGCAGACGGTGGCTTCACTCACGCATGCAGGCACAGTGAACTTCGGTACAACGCCTGGCACTACCTTGACGGTGCAGGGTGATTACGTCGGGCAAGGCGGTACGCTGAATTTCAATACCGCGCTTGGCGACGACACCTCGGCCACGGATCAGTTGGTAGTTGCCGGCAGCACCTCGGGTAACACCACGGTGCACGTGAATAACGTCGGCGGCGCCGGTGCGCAGACCACGCAAGGCATCAAGCTGATCGATGTGCAGGGCGCCTCCAACGGCAGCTTCGCGCTGCAGGGCGATTATGTTTTCCAGGGTGACCAGGCGGTCGTGGCGGGTGCGTATGCCTATCGTCTCTATAAGGGGACGGACGCCAATCCGAACGACAGCGATTGGTATCTGCGTTCGGCATTGATCAATGGCCAGGGCACCACCACCACGCCGCTCTACCAGCCAGGTGTGCCCTTGTACGAGGCCTATGCCGGCGTCCTACAGCAGATCAATGCACCGGAAAGCCTTTTCCAACGCACCGGCAACCGTGTATGGGCGGGTGATGAAGTCGCGGACAACATGAGTCCCGGCGAAGGCCTGTGGATGCGCGTGGAAAGCGGCGACCAGACGATCAAGCCCGATATCACCACCAGCGGCACGAACTACGACATCTCGGCGTGGAAGTCCGAGGCGGGTATCGACGCCACGGTGAGCGAAGGCGAAAGCGGCAAGCTGGTTGCCGGCGGAACGCTGCAATACGGTCGCTATCAGTCGAATGCGAGTTCCGTCTACGGGCAGGGCCGGCTCAAGACCAACGCCTATGGCGTAGGTGGTTCGTTGACCTGGTATGGCGAGAACAACTTCTATGTCGACGGCCAGGTTCGCTGGACGAGTTTCGATACCGACCTGCGTTCCACCACACTCGCGCAGTTGCTGAAGGACGACAACAAAGGCAGCGGTTACGTTGCGGGCGTGGAAGTGGGGCAGCGGCTGCGTCTGGGCGACCAGTGGTCGTTAGTGCCGCAGGCGCAGGTCAGCTATGGCAATGCCGAGTTCGACAACTTCACCGACGCCTTCGGCGCACAGGTGTCGCAGAAGCAGAGTGGCGCCACGACGGGCCGCCTCGGCGTGACGATCGACTATCGCCAGGCTCGCCAGGGTTCGTACGGTTCCGTCGCTACGCACCTGTACGCCATCGCCAACCTGTATCGGACCCTTGGCGACGGTTCGCGCGTGGTCGTGGCCGGCACGGACTTCACCACCCGCAACGAGCGATTGTGGGGCGGATTTGGCCTCGGAGGCTCATTGGATTGGGCTGATGGTCGTTACTCGGTATACGGCGAAGTGCAGGCGCAGACAGGACTGGACAACTTTGGCGACAGCCATGCGTTGAACGGCACGCTTGGGTTCCGTATGCGCTGGTAATACAGGTGGCGAGGACTGCTTGTCGATAGATTGCGCCTGGCGGAGATCCGAATAGGCCGCCAGGCGCAATCTGCCTCGGTAAAGATGTCGCCTGCTGACGAAGCTAGGGCTTTGTTCGCGACCGAGATATATTCCATCTCACATGGCATGTCAGCCATGACAGGGGAATACATCATGATGAAAGGGATCGCGCTGGCCCTGGGGCTGGCATTCGTTGTGTGCGGCTCATTTTCGATGTCCGCGGATGCGCCTGCACGCAGTGCGGCACGCGACGGAAGCCTTTCGCCTTCGTGCAAGGGCAAGCCGGCCAAGGTCGACGATGCGGGCTTTGTCGTCATAGGTGGCATCGAGCAGTGGGTGACGGCCAAGGGAGACAGCTGCGCCAACCCGGTGCTCTTGTTCATCAGTGGCGGCCCCGGCAATCCCCTCAGCGGTATTTCCGACAGCGTCTACGGTGCTGGCCAGCGCGACTTCATCGTCGTCCAATGGGACCAGCGGGGATCGGGCATGACCTATGGCCGCAGCCCTCCGGCGCCGGATGAAAAACTGACTATCGAGCGGATGGCGCAAGACGGCAACGAACTGGCTGCCTACCTTGCCAAGCGGTACGGAAAGCGAAAGGTCATCTTGTGGGGCAGTTCCTGGGGCTCGATCCTTGCCGTGCATATGGCCAAGGCGCATCCAGAGCTGTTCTATGCGTACGTGGGTACGTCTCAAGTCGTCAATTCGATAGAGACCCAGGCGGTGAGCTATAAAAAACTCCTGGCGCTCGCTACGAAAGAAAACGACAAGGATTCGCTTGCCGTGCTCAACCAGGTCGGATCGCCACCGTGGACCGATCCACGCAGTTTCGGGAAAGTGCGTCGGATCATTCGCAAATACGAAGCAAAGGTCACGTTGCCACCGCCTGATAGTTGGCATCGAGCACCTGCTTATACGACTCCCAAAGCTGAAGAGGACTACGCTGCCGGCGAGGATTATTCCTTCTTGAATTTCGTCGGGATGCACGGCGACGGCATGCTGTCGCACGTCGATCTACCGAAGCTTGGCACGGACTTCGCCATCCCGATGTTCTTTGTCGAGGGCGCGCATGATCTGCTGGCGCCACCGGAGATGGCCCGTCAGTATTACGAGAGCATCAAAGCGCCAGAGAAAGGCTGGGTGCTGCTGGAGCATTCCGGGCACGATCCGAACCAGGAAGTGGTGGATGCGGAGTACAAGGTGCTCCGCGAGAGGGTTCTGCCGCTGACTCGAGATAAATAGCGCGGGTGTCATCGAAGATGTGTCGCAGCGACTTGACCATGCCACTGGATTCAACTTCAATGGCGGCAGCTCCATAAGCTCGCAAATAAAAAACGGCCACCTTATCAGTGGCCGTTTTCGCGAAAGAAGCTAGCCTACTTGCTTGCCGAATCCTTAGCCGTCCACCGCTTCAACCAGGCATTCACCGTCTCATGCCACTGCACGCTGTTCTGCGGCCTGAGCACCAGGTGGCTTTCATCCGGGAAATGCAGCAACTGGCTGGGAATGCCACGGCGCTGCAAGGCCGTGAAGGCACCTAAGCCCTGGGTGTCGGGAATGCGGTAATCCTGGCCGCTGTGGATCACCAGCATAGGCACGCGCCAATCCTTGACATGGTTGACGGGATTGAAGCGCTCGTAGTTCTGCGGATGCTCGTACGGCGTGCCGCCGTTTTCCTTCTCGTCGAACCACAGCTCATCGGTGCCGTAGTACCTCGCCCGCGCATCGAACACGCCATCATGGTCCACCAGGCATTTCCATGGTTCGTTCCACACGCCGGCCATCCAATAGACCATGTAACCGCCGTAGCTGGCACCCAAGGCACACGCACGGTTGCCGTCGAGGAAGCTGTACTTGGACAGCGCGGCCTTCCAGCCTTGCTTCAAGTCTTCCAACGGTTTGCCACCCCAATCTCCTGAAACCGACTGAGTAAACGCCTGGCCGTAACCGGTGGAACCATGAAAGTTGATGGTGACCACGGCAAATTCCTGGCCGGCATACGTTTGCGCATTCCAGCGGTAGCCCCAGCTATTGCTCATCGCCGCCTGCGGGCCACCATGGATGATGAAAGCCACGGGATACTTCTGGCCTCGCTTGTATTCCACGGGCTTCACCACGTAGCCCTGCACGGTCTCGTCGTTCCAGCCCTTGAAGGTAAAGAACTCCGGCTCGCCCATGCGTGCGTTCTTCAAGCGCTCGGCATTGTAGTGCGTGACCTGCTTGAGGTCTTTGCCGTGCAGGTCGGCCACATAGAGATCGGTGGGATGCTTCAGGTCGTCGCGCGACAGCAACAACCTTGACTTGCCCAGATCGTAGGCCCCGACGTGACCGTCGGTGACCAGCGTGCTCACCTTGCCCGTCGCCGCATCGACGGCAAACAGCGGATGCTGGCCATTGTCATCCGCCGTGGCATACAAGGTTTTGCCGTCACGTGAGATGCTCAAGCTGCCGGCGGAGCGGTCCCAGTTCGGCGCCACTTCGCGTTTCTGGCCGCTGGCGAGATCCAGTGCGGTAATGGCAAAACGATCCGCCTCGTAGCCGGGCTCCTTCATGGCAAGGTAGTAGAGTGTTTTGCCGTCCGACGACGGCACCGGATAGGCGTCCCAGGCGAGGTTGGATGCCGTGAGATTCCTGGGTTGCGCTGAACCATCCGCCGGGACGCTGTAGACGTCGAAATTGGTCGACCAGGCTTCGGAAGTGCCGGCAATGCGCGCATCGAAATACACGGTTTCCCCGTCCGGCGAAAAGCTGAATTCGTCATCTTCACCGAAAGGCTTGCTGGGCACGTCGCCATCGATGCCCTTGCTCAACAATACAGGGCGCGCGTTCTCATTCCCCGTCAGATCGGTGATATACAGCTGCGCGCGGCGGCCATCAGCCCAGGTATCCCAGAGCCGCACGAAAAGCTTGTTGTAGACCGTACCTGAAGCCTTGTCCTTCGCACGTCCGTCCAGGCGCTCCCTGGTACAGGCCAGGTCCGGGCAGTCCGCAAACACGTCGAAGGTCAGAAGCGCCTTCTTGCCATCCGGCGACAGTTTGTAACTGTCCACGTCGAGCGGCGCATGCGTTACTTGCTCTGCTGACGGCATCGACGTGGCCTGCACGTGCTTGCTGGATGTATCGAGAGTCACCCGCCAAAGCTGCAACACGCCTTCCTTGACCGCCAGGTAGTACACCGCGCGTCCATCGGCCGACCAACGGGCTGATCGTCCCTTTTCTGCGAGCTTCACTGGCTGCCCGCCGTGCTCCAGATCGAGCAGATAGACCGACGGCACGCTTTTGTTGGCCGCATAGTCAGTTGTCCGCACCGTATATGAGGCATACCGCCCATCCGGTGACAACTGCGGATCAGTCACGCGATCCATCATCACAAGGTCACGCGCATTGAATGGATGCGGCGCGTGGCTTTCCACCTCGGCAGACACGGCCGGGTCTGCCGCCAACGCCAGTGCCAGCGCGACAAACAGGGGCTTCATGGATGGGTTTCCCGATGATGTTGCGAAGCGAATGACCGTAAGCGGGCTGAGCAGTGCACGCAAGTGCGCATAAGGCAGCGTTCAAACCTTGGTTTCTGGCACGTTTAATACGCGCGCGCGCCTCGGTGCCAAGGTTAAGGAATGTCGGCGGCGCGTCCTCGAATGGGGGAGGCTTGACTCTAGACCTTGATCAAGGGTCTAGACTTGGCCCATGAACGCCAATCCCACTCTCACCATCGGTGCCGTCGCCAAGCGCGTCGGCGTGGCTATCGACACCATCCGCTACTACGAGCGCGAGGGCCTGTTGCCCGAGCCGGAGCGGCGCGCGTCGGGTTATCGCAGTTACGACGAGGGCGCGGTGCGGCAGCTGCGCTTTATTCGCCGTGCGAAGGATCTGGGTTTCACGCTGGAAGAGATTCGCGACCTGCTGGCTTTGTCCGCCGATCGCCATCGCGGCGTCAAGGCGGTAAAGCAGCGCGCGGAACAGCGCTTGGCGGCGATCGATGCACGGATCGCAGAGCTGACGCGCGTGCGCGACGGCCTGGAGCAATTGGTCGATGCCTGTCCGGGACACGGCTCGCCGGACAAGTGTCCGATTCTGCGTGCGCTGGTCGATGAGGACACTGCCGAATGAGCGCCACGCATAGTTGTTGCGGCGCTCATCAACATGCTCCAGCACAGGCGATCGATCCGATCTGCGGCATGACCGTCGATACGGCGACAGCCAAACATACGGCCGATTACGCCGGCCAGACTTTCTATTTCTGTTGTGCACGCTGCAAGGAAAAGTTCGTCGCCGAGCCAGATCGTTATCTGCAGCCCAAACAAGATGAGGCCGAGCCCGCACCGCCGGGCGCCATCTACACCTGCCCGATGCATCCGGAGATCGAACAGGAAGGTCCGGGGCATTGTCCGATCTGCGGCATGGCGTTGGAACCGACGCTGCCAGGCGCGGATGCCGGCGACGATCATGAAGCCGTAGCGATGATGCGTCGCCTGTGGATATTGATCGGCTTGACGCTGCCGGTAGTGGTCGTGTCGATGGGGCCGCACCTGTTCGGTTGGCACTGGCCTTCACCGTGGGATAGCGGTGCGAGTTGGGGCGAAGCGTTGCTGGCAAGTGTTGTCGTGCTGTGGGGCGGCGCGAGTTTTTTCGCGCGTGGCTGGCGTTCGCTGTGGCCCTGGCGACCGAACATGTACACCTTGATCGCGTTGGGAACGGGCGTAGCCTGGGTCTACAGCGTGATTGCGCTCTGCCTGCCCGGGTTGTTTCCGCCGAGCACGCTTGATGCGCATGGTCGCGCACCGGTGTATTTCGAGTCCGCCGCGGTCATCGTCGCGCTGGTGACATTGGGTGACGTGCTGGAGGCACGGGCTCGTCGCCGCAGTAGCGAAGCCTTGAAGGCTCTATTGGGGCTTGCGCCCAAGACCGCGCGGCGCATCGATGCGCATGGCGAGCATGACGTGCCGCTCGATCAGGTACGCCAGGGCGACCGGCTGCGTGTGCGCCCTGGTGAGAAGTTACCGGTCGATGGCGTGGTGCTCGAAGGCGCGAGTCATATCGACGAATCGATGCTGACTGGCGAGCCGTTGCCAGTGGTAAAGGCCGTTGGCGATTCATTGACAGGGGGAACGGTCAATCAGGAAGGTGCGCTGGTCATGCGCGCGGAAAAGGTGGGCGCGCAAACCCTGCTGGCGCAGATCGTCGCGCAGGTGGCGCAGGCACAGCGAAGCAAGGCACCCTCGCAGCGCCTGGCCGACAAGGTAGCGACCTGGTTCGTGCCGCTCGTCATTGTCGCCGCGCTGCTGGCGTTCGCTGGCTGGTGGTGGCTTGGCCCGGCGCCGCGCTTCGTACACTCGATGTTAGCTGCGGTGTCGGTGCTGATCATTGCCTGTCCTTGTGCGCTGGGTCTGGCTACGCCGATTTCGATCATGGTGGCCAGCGGCCGCGCAGCGCGCGAAGGCGTATTGTTCAAGGATGCCGCGGCGATCGAAGCCTTGCGCGGTATCGACACGCTGGTGCTGGACAAGACCGGTACCTTGACCGAGGGCAAGCCGTCGCTCGATCGCATAGTGACTTTGGGCCAGGAGACGAGAGACGAGGTGCTTGCCATGGCCGCGGCGCTCGAACGTTCCAGCGAACACCCGCTGGCACATGCCTTGTTGGCAGCCGCCGAGCAGGCGAGCCTGAGCTTGCCGGACGTGCAGGATTTCGAGGCAGTGGCCGGTGGCGGTGTGCGCGGCAAGATCGACGGTTGTGTGGTTGCGCTTGGCAGCACGGCTTGGGTCGAGACGTTGGGTGTGGTGTTCAGTAATGACGCACGGGCACAGGTCCAGGCGTGTCGCGACGGCGGAGCCACGGTCGTGATACTTGTCCGGGATGGGCAGGCGAATGCCTTGCTGGCCATCACCGACCGCATTCGCAAGAACGCCGCCGAGGCGCTCGCCTCGTTACGTGATCGCGGCTTGCACCTGGTCATGTTGAGTGGCGATCACCTTGCGACGGCGCAGGCTGTAGCCCGTCAACTCGGTATCGACGACGTGCATGCCCAGATATCTCCAACGGGCAAGGCCGAAGCCATCGAACAACTGCGCAAGCAGGGGCATCGTGTCGCCATGGCCGGCGATGGCATCAACGATGCGCCGGCTCTTGCGGTGGCGGATATCGGCATCGCCATGGGCGGCGGAACGGACATTGCCATGCACAGTGCGCAGTTGACCCTGATGAAGGCGGATCTTGGGGCGATAGGGCGTGCATTGACCCTGTCGCAAGCTACGGTGCGAAACATTCGCCAGAACCTTTTCTTCGCTTTTGTCTACAACGCTATCGGCGTGCCGCTGGCTGCCGGTGTGCTGTATCCGTGGTTGGGCGTGACGTTGTCGCCGATGTTCGCTGCCTTGGCGATGAGCTTGTCGTCGGTCTCGGTCGTCACCAATGCCTTGCGGCTTAATCGGCGGTAGCGGCGATGCCGGGGTCGCGACTGAAGTCGCTCCTACAAACTCAGGCAGGCACAGCTAGCTTGTAGGAGCGACTTCAGTCGCGACCGCCCCACCACGGCATCACCGTGCACACGATTGTCGCCTGGGCATGACGCCTGTCACTCCCAACACTTGACGTCCGCCGCTGCCATCGCCGAACTGAATTTCGCATCATTCTCCCCGCACCATGGGGGTGCGGGGAGATACCGTCATGCAAACCGTCAACGACACACGCAGCACGTTCGATAAATACCTGCCGCTGCTGCTCGGCGTACTGGCCGCGCTGCTGGCCGGGCGTGTGCTGAAGAAGATGTTCTGGACCGCGTTTGGGATGTACTGGGCGCTGCGCGCGACGGGCATCCACTGGTAAGCGCCCGATGGCTTAAACTGCGCGCTTGGAATCCTTAGGGAAGCGCGCCGATGTCCGATACGCAAACGTTGATCGCCCAGTATTACGCCGCCTTCAACAGTGGCGACTGGGCGGGGATGCTCCAATGCCTGAGTGACGATGTGGCCCACGATATCAATCAGGGGGCACGCGAACACGGCCGCGACACATTCGAGGCATTTCTAGCGCGCATGCAGCGCAGCTATCGCGAGCAGTTGAAAGACATCGCGATCATGGTATCGGCCGATGGCCGCCGTGCCGCCGCCGAATACGTGGTGCACGGCGAGTATCTTGTCGACGACGAGGGGCTGCCGCCGGCCAGGGGTCAGCGTTATGTGCTGCCCGGCGGCGCTTTCTTCGACATCGATGGCGGTCGCATCACGCGCGTTACCAATTACTACAATCTCAACGACTGGATCGCCCAGGTGGGCGGTGCATGAGCGTTCGCATCATCACCTGCGTTGGCTCAGCGGTGGTGCCGTATGTCGACGACCTGGCGCGTCTGCGCATCGAAGTGTTTCGCGACTATCCCTATCTGTACGAAGGCGATGGCGCCTATGAGCGACGTTATCTGGAGGCCTATGCGGCCTCGCCGCGCAGCGTGTTCGTGCTGGCGCTGGATGGTGCCAAGGTAGTAGGCGCGTCGACGGGCATCCCTCTATCGGACGATGGCGAGGCATTTCATCAGCCATTTCGAGCGCGCGGCATGGCAGTGGATAATGTCTATTATTTCGGCGAGTCCGTATTGCAGCCTGCCTATCGCGGACAGGGCCTGGGGCATCGCTTCTTCGACGAACGCGAGGCCCATGCGCAACGCCTGGGTGGCTATGCGATGACCGCATTTTGCGCGGTCGAGCGTCCCATCGACGATCCTCGCCGGCCAACCGACTATCGCAGCAATGACATGTTTTGGCACAAGCGCGGTTACGAGCGGCAGGACGCGATGTTTTGCACGCTAAAATGGACCGAGCTGGGCGACAGCGAGCAGAGCGAACATCGGTTGCGCTTCTGGCTGCGTCCATTAACCGTTTGACGCAGAGAAGGCTACATGTCACGCACGCTCGCCCAATGGCTGGAGTATCAGGAACGCGTCAACGTACGCAGCATCGAGCTGGGGCTGGACCGTGTCAGCGAGGTATGGCGCCGTATGGGCGCGCCTCGCGTGGCGCGCCATGTCATCACCGTGGGCGGCACCAACGGCAAAGGTTCCACGGTGGCTTTCCTGGAGGCCATGCTGCGAGCGGCCGGCTTGCAGGTGGGCTGCTACACCTCGCCGCATCTGCTGCATTACAACGAGCGCATCCGTGTCGATGGCGCGGACGCAAGCGATGAGCTGCTGGTAGCGAGTTTCGAGCGAATCGAGCAGGCACGAGGCGAACTGCCGCTGACCTATTTCGAGTTCGGCACGCTGGCCGCGTTGGACATCTTTGCCCGTGCCGGACTGGATACCGCCGTACTGGAAGTGGGGTTGGGCGGTCGTCTGGACGCCATCAATATTGTCGACGCTGACGTTGCGGTGATTACCACGGTCGATCTCGATCATATGGACTGGCTGGGCAATGACCGCGACAGCATCGGCCGGGAGAAGGCCGGTATTGCGCGGGCAGGGCGCCCAGCTATCGTCGGTGAGGATGCGCCGCCTGCGGGCTTGCTCGATACGCTGCACGCGCTGGGTGCGCAGGTACAGCGTGCGGGTATCGATTTTCATATAGAGCGCGATGCAGACGGTTGGCGCTGGATCCACAACGATGGCACTACGCTGAATCTGCCCGATCCCGCGCTGGCGGCGCCCGTGCAATACGCCAATGCCGCGGCGTCCATCGCTGCCTTGCACGCGCTGCCAGGCAACGAACCGTGGCAGCGGAGGGAAGTTTTTGCCGATATCGCGGCCAAGGGCCTTCGCCAGGTGCGAATCGCCGCGCGGCTGCAATCGCTGGGTGGCGATCCGGAGCTGATCGTCGACGTGGGCCACAACCCGCAGGCCGCGCGCGCGTTGGCGCAATGGCTGGACCGCACTACCGGCAGCCGCGTGCATGCGGTCTATGGGGCATTGGCGGATAAGGACGTCGACGGCGTCATTGCCGCGCTGGGCGAGCGCATCGCACATTGGCATTTGGCCGGGCTGGACCGCGATACGCCACGTGGCCTCTCGGCCGACGCGGTGGCCGACCGTGTTCGCGCCGTCCTGCCCGACGCACTGGTCGACCGACACGCCAGCGTGGGCGAGGCGCTGATTGTGGCCCGTTCGGTCGCACAACCGGGCGAACGGGTGCTCGCTTTCGGCTCATTCTTCGTTGCTAGTGCAGTGCTGGCTGAATCCACCTAACGGGCGACGGGCGGGGGCGGGGTGCATCCGGCTATAATCGCGCCCGTTGTGTGCCGGTTGCATTGGAGTCCGACTTGAAAACACGCCTGCTGGGAGCCGCCGTCCTGTTCGCCTTGGCGGTGATATTCGTTCCGATGTTTTTCTCCAGCAACCCGCCGGCGACCGGCGGCGACAAAGCGGTGGACCTGGCTATCCCGCCCGCGCCCGATCGCGACATGCAGACCAAGACCATGAGCCTGACGCCTGGCGTAGCGCCCGGCAGCAGCGCAGCGGCGGCACCCAAACCGGCGGTGTCCGGTACGGCCGTACCGACCAGTTCCGACCAGTTGGCCACCGTGAATATCGGTTCCAACCGTCCGCGCGATGTGGAAACCGACCCGCAGGCCGGGCAGAAGCCCGAGCCGACCACGGTGACCCGTCCCGGTCCCGCGCAGCCGGTGATCCCGGCGCAAACCAAGCCGTCCAACGAGCCGACGGCCAAGATCCAGAAGCCTGGTACGCCAACCGCAGCCACGCAAAAGCCGGCCGCACAGGCGCCGGTGATCCCGGCGGCGACGCAGCAGGAACCGGCAGCGACCGCGGCACATGGTCATTTCATGCTCAATCTGAGCGCCTACAGCTCCAGTACCAGCGCGCAGAGCCTCATGCAACGCGTACGCGGCCTGGGTTATCCGGTGGCCAGCAAGCCGATCAACCAGGCGGGCAAGTCGCTGACCCTGGTTACCGCTGGTCCGTTCGAATCGCGTGCCGCGGCCGAAGCGGCGCGTTTGAAGATCACCCAGGCCATTCCGGGTGCTCCAGCGCGCCTGGAAGCGGGCGCCAGCACGCCGTCCCAGGATGAGGCCGCTCCGGCCCCCACCGCTGCCGCACCGGCCAAGGCCGCCGCGCCGCGAGCCGGCGGCTGGGCGGTGCAGGTGGCTGCCATGGGTAGCCAGGGCGATGCCAATGCGCTGCGCGATAAACTGCGCGCCAATGGCTTCGATGGCTATGTGGACACGGTCAACGCAGGCGGCAAGCAGCTATGGCGCGTACGCGCCGGCCCGCAGACGCAGCGTGACGACGCCGTACGCATTCGTGACCAGATCAAAACCAAGCTCGGCATCAGCGGCAACGTGGTCAGCGCGCCCTGAACGCCAAGTTGCCAAGGACAGGGGGTAGCGGCGGATGAACTGGGTCGACTGGATCATTCTGAGCATTCTGGGCATCTCAGTCTTGATAGGGCTGTTTCGCGGCCTCATTTCGGAGATGTTGGGGCTGGTGATCTGGGCGACCGCGTTCTGGGCTTCCTGGGCTTTCGGTCCGTCCGTGGCGGCGTGGCTTGGCCAGTATTTGTCGATGCCGACGGCGCGACTGTTCATCGGCTACGGCGGCGTGCTGATGGGTGTGCTGATCGTTGGCGCTATCATTCGCGCCATCATCAGCCGGATCCTGTGGCGCACCGGTCTTTCGGGCATGGATCGCATGCTGGGCATGGTGTTCGGTTTTGCGCGTGGTGCGCTGATCGTGGCATTTATGGTGTTCTTGTTCAGTTTGACCGCGCTGGTCCATGAGTCCTGGTGGCGGCAGTCCAACCTGGTGCCGCAGTTTCAGGGGTTGGCAGGTTGGCTGGGTGCTCGGGTGCCGGCGAACGTCAATCACTATGTGGCCCAGTCGGGCGAGCTGCTGGACAAGGTGCAGGTGCCGCAGATCGACATGAAGAATTTTCAGCTGCCCAAGGACTTTCAGCTGCCTAAGCAGATGCCCAACCAATTGCCCAATGACTGGATGGAAAAGCTGAAACAGGGTTCGCCGTTTGGCGCCCAGACATTCCAACCCCAGGCCCAGCCGTATCCGCAGCAACAAAATTCGGCACAACCCGTTCCCGCGACGCCAAATTCGGACGGCGCGAGCAATCGACCCGACCCTCTTCAAGTTCAATAGTAGGCAACAACCATGTGCGGAATCATCGGCATAGTCGGTACCACCGAGGTGGCATCGTCGCTCTATGACGGATTGACGGTGCTGCAGCACCGTGGCCAGGACGCCGCCGGCATCGCCACCGTGGACGGTGCGCGACTGCGTTTGCACAAGGGCAATGGCCTGGTGCGAGATGTGTTCACTCAGACCACGATGATGCCGCTGCGTGGTCGCATCGGCATCGGTCATTGCCGTTATCCGACGGCCGGCTCGGAAGGCTCTTCCGAGGCGCAGCCGTTCTACGTCAATTCGCCTTATGGCATCGCGTTCGCGCACAACGGCAATCTGGTCAACACCGAGGCGCTGCGTCGTGAGATGTTCGAAGACGATCGCCGCCACATCAACACCGATTCGGATTCGGAAGTGCTGCTCAACGTGCTCGCGCACGAGCTGCAGATCCAGGACCGCATGGCGTTGACGCCCGATCACATGTTCAAGGCCGTCGCCGGCGTACATGCTCGCGCACGCGGTGGTTATGCATGCATTGCGCTGGTGTTGGGCTACGGCCTGCTGGCGTTCCGCGACCCGAACGGCATTCGCCCGCTGGTGCTCGGTGAGCGCGTCACCGCGGAAGGTCGCGAATACGCGGTCACCTCCGAGTCGGTGGCGCTGGACATCCTCGGCTTCAAGCGCTTGCGTGACGTGGCGCCGGGCGAAGCCGTGTTCATTACCGAAGACGGCCAGCTGTTCACGCGCATGTGCGCCGACGGTGCGACGCACGCGCCGTGCATTTTCGAGTACGTCTACCTGGCTCGCCCGGACTCGATGATCGAAAACGTGTCGGTGTACAAGGCACGTCTGCGCATGGGCCAGAAGCTGGCCGAAAAGATCCTGCGCGAGCGTCCCGACCATGGCATCGAAGCGGTCATCCCGATTCCTGACACCGCCCGCACCGCCGCCAGCGCACTGGCCGAGATTCTCGGCGTGCCGTTCCGCGAGGGCTTCGTCAAGAACCGCTATATCGGCCGCACCTTCATCATGCCGGGGCAGGGCGAGCGCGTGAAATCCGTGCGCCGCAAGCTCAATCCGGTCGAGCTGGAGTTCCGCAAGAAGAACGTGCTGCTGGTGGACGATTCGATCGTGCGCGGTACCACGTCGCGTCAGATCATCCAGATGGCGCGCGATGCCGGCGCTCGGAACGTCTACTTCGCTTCCGCCGCGCCGCCGGTGCGCTATCCGAACGTGTACGGCATCGATATGCCGGCCGCATCGGAACTGGTCGCCGCCGGTCACACCGAGAAAGAGGTGGAAAAGATGCTCGGCGCCGACTGGCTGATCTACCAGGACCTGGCCGATCTGGTCTGGGCGGTGCAGGACGGCAACGAGAAGATCAAGCACTTCGACACGTCGTGCTTCTCCGGCGAGTACGTCACCGGCCTGGATCGCAGCTACCTGCAGCAGATCGAAATGCTGCGTTCGGACGATGCCAAGGCCGCCCGCCGCACGGCATAAGCTCTGCTCCTTCTCCTCTGGCTTCGCCGGGGGAGAAGGCTGGGATGAGGGGGGCTCTTGATCTCATCGACTACCGATCTCCACGCAGCAGCCAAGCGCTGCCTCGATGCAACGGATCCAACCGAAAAACTGCGACTGACCCACGAAACCTGGGCTGCGTTGCAGGCCGGCGCGTTGCGCGCCGATCCCCATTCGCCACCGCCCGAGCCGATTGGCTCGCCAGGTCGTCCAGCACGCCCGCTGTTAGTTCCACAGCGCCAGGTGCCGCATCGTGGGCTCGGCAGCGAAGAAGGCCGCGCCGCGCTGGTCCACGCCGTAGCGCACATCGAATTCAACGCGATCAACCTGGCCTGGGACGCGGTCTACCGCTTTCGTGGCAAGCCCGATGCGTACTATGTCGACTGGGCAAGTTGCGCCAATGACGAGGCACGACACTTCGCGATGCTCAGCGGGCGCCTTGCCGAGATGGGCCACGGCTACGGCGATTTCGATGCGCACAACGGCCTGTGGGAAATGGCTGAGAAAACCGCGCATGACGATACGGCGCGTATGGCGCTGGTGCCGCGTGTGCTCGAAGCGCGCGGCCTGGATGTGACACCGGGCATGATCGAGCGGCTGCGAGGCGTAGGCGACGAGCGCACGATTGCGATACTCGAAGTGATTCTGCGCGAAGAGGTAGCACACGTCGCAGCGGGTACGCGTTGGTATCGGTATTGCTGCGAACGCGACAGTGTCGATCCGCGCGAGACGTTTCTCGATCTGTTGCGCGATTACATGGGGCGCAATTTGCGTGGACCATTCAATCGGCCTGCGCGCTTGGAGGCGGGGTTTGACGAGCAAGAGCTCGATCGGTTGATGGAACTGGCGGGCTAAGAGCGCTGTGCCGGGAGCGTTAAAAAGTCAGGAAAAGAAAAAGGCCCCGGAACCAGTCGATTCCAGGGCCTTTTCTTATTTGGTCGGGGAGACATGATTCGAACATGCGACTTCTACGTCCCGAACGTAGCGCTCTACCAGGCTGAGCTACACCCCGCGGGAGCCGCATATCTTAATGGCGGTTCGAGGCCTTGGCAACAGGTCCGGCCGAGTCTTTTTTCCGTCCCCGTCCGCAGGGGCTTCGGGACGCTCTTCTGGTAACCTAAGCGGCTGCGCCAAACCCCTTTGTGGCGCGCTTTAACACGTGAAAAAGAGGATTCCATGGCGCTTACCCCGGCCCGTACCATGCCTGGCGTACTCGAGCTGTTGCCGCTCGACCAGATTGCTTTTCAGCGCATGCTGGACACGATTCGCCGCAATTATGAGCGCTTTGGTTTCCTGCCGGTCGAAACGCCGGTGATCGAATTTTCCGATGTGCTGTTGACCAAGACCGGCGGCGAAACCGAGCGCCAGGTGTATTTCGTGCAGTCCACCGGTGCCTTGAACGCTTCGGAGAAGAGCGAGGAAGGCAAGCCGGAACTGGCGCTGCGCTTTGACCTGACTGTGCCGCTGGCGCGCTATGTCGCCGAGCACGAGCACGACCTGTCGTTCCCGTTCCGCCGTTACCAGATGCAGCGAGTGTATCGCGGGGAGCGTGCGCAGCGCGGTCGCTTCCGCGAGTTCTATCAGTGCGATATCGATGTGATCGGCAAGGACAGCTTGTCGGTGCGCTACGACGCGGAAATTCCGGCGGTCATTTACAGCGTGTTCCGCGAGCTCAATATCGGTCCGTTCACGATCCAGCTCAATAACCGCAAGCTGATGCGCGGCTTTTTCGAGAGCCTCGGCGTGGCCGATGGCGAGCAGCAGACGCTGGTGCTGCGCGAAGTGGACAAGCTCGACAAGCGCGGCGCCGATTATGTGCGCGAGACGCTGGTCGGCGAGCAGTTCGGCCTGAGCGCAGACGTGGCCAACAAGATCCTCGATTTCGTGCAGGTGCGCTCCACCTCGTTGCAGGACGCGTTCGACAAGCTCGATGCGCTGGGCGCGGGCCCGGAGGCGATGGAGCAGGGGCGTACCGAATTGAAGGAAGTGCTCGGCCTGATCCGCGATTTTGGCGTGCCCGAGTCGCATTTCGTGCTGAACCTGTCGATCGCGCGCGGCCTGGACTATTACACCGGCACGGTCTACGAGACCACGCTCAACGACCACCCGCAGATCGGTTCGATCTGCTCGGGCGGCCGCTACGAGAATCTTGCCGGCCAGTACACCAAGTCGCACCTGCCGGGTGTGGGCATTTCCATTGGCCTGACACGTCTTTACTGGCAGCTGCGTGATGCCGGCCTGATCAATACCGCGCAGAGCACGGTCGACGTGCTGGTGACGCAGATGGATGCCGCGCAGATGCCGGCGTATCTGGCGCTGGCGAGCGAGCTGCGCGGTGCGGGCATCGCCACCGAGGTGGTGCTCGACGGCGGTAAGCTCGGCAAGCAGTTCAAGTATGCGGACCGTGCCGGTATCCGCTTTGTGATCGTGCTGGGCGAGGACGAAATCGCCAATGACGTGGTCACGGTGAAGGACCTGCGTCGCGAGGATCAGTTCCAGGTGGCGCGTGGCGAACTGATCAAGACGCTGCGAGTCGAACTGGCGCAGGCAGCCATTCAATCCTGAGCCGACTTGGCGGCGTGAGACGGCGAAGGCCGCTCACGCTACAGGCCGGTACGGGTTTCCCAGAATATTTGTAGCGGTGCAGGCATGACGGCAAAAACGGTTCTTCTCGATGGCAACAGCCTGACGCGTGAGCAGCTGGTGGCGGTCGCACGCCATGGTGTGAGCGTGGCGCTGGATCAGTCCCAGCTGGTGCGCGTGCAGCGCGCGGCGGATTTTCTCGCCGACAAGGTGAGCTGCGGCGAGCCGACTTACGGCGTCACCACGGGTTTTGGCAGCAATGCCGACAAGCTGCTCGGTGCGCATCGCCTGCGCGACGAACTGCCGGGTGGTCATCCCGACAAACCCGAAGGCACGCTGCTCGAAGAACTGCAGCACAATCTGATCATTACCCATGCGGTCTGCGTCGGTAAGCCGTTTGCCGCCGATGTGGTGCGCGCCATGCTGGTGATCCGCATCAACACCTTGATGCGCGGGCATTCGGGTATTCGCGTGCAGACGCTCGAAGCGTTGACCGCCTTGCTCAACAGCGGCGTGGTGCCGGTGGTACCGGAGAAGGGTTCGGTCGGTGCCAGCGGCGATCTTGCGCCGCTGTCGCATCTGGCGATCGTGCTGCTCGGCGGTGGCGAGGCCTTCTATCAGGGCAAGCGCATGTCCGGTGCCGAAGCGCTGAAGCTGGCGGGCCTGGAACCGATCCGCCTTTCGTTCAAGGAAGGCCTGGCGCTCAACAACGGCACGGCGCAGATGCTCGCTACGGCGGCGCTGAGCCTGCATTCGCTGGAATACCTGCTCGACCTCGCTGATCTCGCTGCCGCGACGACGCTGGATGCTTTTGCCGGCCGTAGCGGTGCCTTGCGTCCGGAAGTGCATGCGTTGCGTCCGCATCCGGGCCAGGTCGACACGGCCACGCACGTGCGCGAGCTGCTCGCCGGTTCGACGTTGGTTGATATTCCGTATCACCTCGTGCCGCGCTTCAAGTCATGGACGGCCGAGGCGTGGAATACGCCCGAAGATCAGGCGCTGAGTTTCGACATCGGTTGGGACTGGGTGCCTGCCAATCAGCGTCATGGGCGCGAGGCGTTCTACGCCCGCTTCCTGCCGTTCAAGGGTGGCAAGAAGCATCAGCCGCAGGACGCGTATTGCCTGCGCTGCATGCCACAGGTGCACGGTGCGGTACGCGATGCGTGGGCACAGGCATGCCGTGTGATCGATATCGAACTGAATTCGGTCACGGACAATCCGTTGATCTTCCCCGATGCGGAAAATCCGCAGTTCATCGAGGAGCAGGTGATCTCCGCCGGCCACTTCCACGGCATGCCGCTGGCCTTGGCGATGAGCTATGTCAAGGCGGCGATTCCTGTGCTTGCCTCGATCTCCGAGCGCCGTCTGAACAAGCTGGTCGATCCGGCCACCAATGACGGTCTGCCGGCTTTCCTTACCGGCAATGAAGACGGTACCGATTCGGGCTTCATGATCGTGCAGTACACCGCTGCTGCCCTGGTCAACGATCTGGCCACGCGTGCGCATCCGGCTAGCGTTTACTCCGTGCCGACCAGTGCGAATGCGGAAGATCACGTTTCCATGGGTGCCAACGAGGCGCGCCACGTGCTGGAGATGATCGATGACCTGGGTCATGTGCTGGCGCTGGAGCTGTATACCGCGGCGCAGGCACTGGATTTCCGTCAGGCGATGCTCAATGCCGCACGCCGGGTTGCCGCTCGTGGTGACTGGAAGGCTATTGCAGGCAAGATCGCCAATGCGCCGCGTGAGGACAGTCCGCATTACGCGCAGTTTGTCGAAGAAGTGAAGCAGTTGACGGCGGCGTTGGCCGAGGTCGGCGACTTCCATGCTGGTGAGGCAGTGCGTGATGCGCATACGGTGCTGCGCCAGCAGATCGGGTTTATGGCGCGGGATCGGGCGATGGATTCGGACGTGCGGGTGGTTTGTGAGTTGGTCAGGGACCGGGCGTTCGGGTAGTTGTTGTTTTTGATATCGCCATTGCGCCGCACGTCTGCACGACTTACCTAGCACCACAATCTCGTCATCCCCGCGAAGGCGGGGATCCAGTGGCTTCGGTGGTAGGTTGTCGCGAAAGCGTTGAACGCTCTAGCTAGAAAGTCGCCTACGGCGTGTTTCGCCGACCTGCCGGTCGCCGAGTTACTTTCTTTGCTTGTCCAAAGAAAGATAACCAAAGAAACGACACCCCTAGTCCGCCGTCCTTCGGACGGTGAGGCTTGGCCGGGCTTTTCGACAGGACATCCCTGCCGAGTCCCCCTTCGGGGCCTGATCGTCCAAACCTCACTCGGCTCCTGAGGGGGCCCAAGAGCTGACCGCTCGCTGCGCATCGCTTACCAAGAGCAAAGCGCAACCCCCAGCCTCCCTCCATCTTACCTATCCGTCATTCCGGCGCAGGCCGGAATCCACTCCTCAGCGCATCGGCTTTCGACATGTTGTCTGACGAGCGAGAGCCTGAGGAATAGATTCCGGCCTGCGCCGGAATGACGAGAGGGATAGGCGAGGGTGAGGGGACACCTTAAGTCCTCACCGTCACGACGCCTCGCGCACAGAGCCGGCGTACCTCAGAAGCGCCAGAAGTGTCCCCTGACGATTCGAGTAGGCGGTGCGAACGGTTTTATTCCTCAATGCTGCTCAGAGCTCTGGCTCCAAAAGGCCATTCTCTCTTTGGTTACTTTCTCTTTACTCCGGACCTAAAGGTCCTCCGCCCTCCGGGCCGGCTTCGCCGTTCGCATGCGCTGCGCG